>Ga0209187_1000263_pt1 | contig 108195 bp, 86 predicted proteins | sample BantaG_FD_187430 | JGI IMG/M metagenome (GOLD analysis project Ga0209187, IMG submission 187430) | Marine algal microbial communities from Bantry Bay, Ireland - BantryBay_4 metaG (SPAdes) (version 2) | ecosystem: Host-associated > Algae > Red algae > Unclassified | place: Bantry Bay, Ireland...
ATGGTATCAACGGAACTAACGGTCTTAACGGAACAAATGGCGTTGACGGAATCAATGGTACTAATGGAACCAATGGTGTAGACGGAAGAGATGGAGTTAGCTGTTGGGATACTAACGGAAACGGTGTCAACGATCCTTCGGAAGATACAAATGGTGACGGTGTGTTCAATGCAACAGATTGTCAAGGAGAAGATGGAAGAGATGGTGTTGACGGAATCAATGGTACAAATGGAATCAACGGAACCAATGGAGTTGATGGGATTAACGGTATCAATGGTACGAATGGAATAGATGGAATGGACGGAGTTGATGGTATCAACGGAACTAACGGTCTTAACGGAACAAACGGAGTTGATGGAATCAATGGTACAAATGGTGTAGACGGAAGAGATGGTGTTAGCTGTTGGGATACTAACGGAAACGGTGTCAACGATCCTTCTGAAGATACAAATGGTGACGGTGTGTTCAATGCAACAGATTGCCAAGGAGAAGATGGAAGAGATGGTGTAGACGGAAGAGATGGTACAAACGGAATCAACGGAACAAATGGTGTTGATGGGATTAACGGTATCAATGGTACGAATGGAATAGATGGAATGGATGGAGTTGATGGTATCAACGGAACTAACGGTCTTAACGGTACGAATGGAATAGACGGTATGGATGGAGTTGATGGTATCAACGGAACAAATGGTCTTAACGGAACAAATGGAGTTGACGGAATCAATGGTACTAATGGAACCAATGGTGTAGATGGAAGAGATGGTGTTAGCTGTTGGGATACTAACGGAAACGGTGTCAACGATCCTTCTGAAGATACGAATGGTGACGGTGTGTTCAATGCAACAGATTGTCAAGGAGAAGATGGAAGAGATGGTGTTGACGGTATCAACGGCACGAACGGAATCAACGGAACAAATGGAGTCGATGGTGTTGACGGTATCAATGGAACTAATGGTCTTAACGGTACTAATGGTGTTGACGGAATAGATGGAATGGACGGAGTTGATGGTATCAACGGAACTAACGGTCTTAACGGAACGAATGGAATAGACGGAATGGATGGAGTTGACGGTATCAACGGAACTAACGGTCTTAACGGTACAAATGGAGTTGACGGAATCAATGGTGTAGACGGAAGAGATGGAGTTAGCTGTTGGGATACTAACGGAAACGGTGTCAACGATCCTTCTGAAGATACAAATGGTGACGGTGTGTTCAATGCAACAGATTGTCAAGGAGAAGATGGAAGAGATGGTGTTGATGGTATCAATGGTACAAACGGAATCAACGGAACAAACGGAGTTGATGGTGTTGATGGTATCAATGGAACTAACGGTCTTAACGGTACGAATGGAATAGACGGAATGGATGGAGTTGATGGTATCAACGGAACTAACGGTCTTAATGGTACAAATGGCGTTGATGGAATCAATGGTACTAATGGAACCAATGGTGTAGACGGAAGAGATGGTGTTAGCTGTTGGGATACTAACGGAAACGGTGTCAACGATCCTTCTGAAGATACAAATGGTGACGGTGTGTTCAATGCAACAGATTGTCAAGGAGAAGATGGAAGAGATGGTGTTGATGGTGTAGACGGTATCAATGGTACAAACGGAATCAACGGAACAAATGGAGTTGACGGAGTTGATGGTATCAACGGAACCAATGGAGCTCAAGGTGAACAAGGTCCACAAGGTGAAAGAGGACCACAGGGACAAACTGGACCACAAGGACAAACTGGTCAGACAGGACAGACAGGACAGACAGGACAGCCTGGACAGCCTGGTCAAAGGGGTGAAAGAGGCCTTCAAGGACAACCTGGACAACCTGGACAGCCTGGCCAAAATGGTACCAATGGAATGAACGGAAGAAATGGTGCTGATGGCTTACCTGGACGAGACGGAGCCAATGGTGTTGATGGAAGAGATGGAATTAGCTGTTGGGATATTAACGGAAACGGTGTCAACGATCCTTCAGAAGATACAAATGGCGATGGTGTGTTCAATGCAACAGACTGTCAAGGAGAAGATGGAAGAGATGGTGTTGACGGTATCAACGGGACAAACGGAATCAACGGAACAAATGGAGTTGATGGAGTTGATGGAGTTGATGGTATCAACGGAACTAATGGTCTTAACGGAACGAACGGTATAGACGGAATGGATGGTGTTGATGGTATCAACGGAACTAACGGTCTTAACGGTACTAATGGAGTTGATGGAATCAATGGTACTAATGGAACTAATGGCATAAATGGAAGAGATGGTGTTAGCTGTTGGGATACAAACGGTAACGGTGTCAACGATCCTTCAGAAGATACAAATGGTGACGGTGTGTTCAATGCAACAGATTGTCAAGGAGAAGACGGAAGAGATGGTGTTGACGGTATCAATGGTACAAACGGAATCAACGGAACAAATGGTGTTGATGGAGTTGATGGTATCAATGGAACTAACGGCCTTAATGGCACCAATGGAATAGATGGAATGGACGGTGTTGATGGTATCAACGGAACAAACGGTCTTAACGGAACAAATGGAGTTGACGGAATCAATGGTACTAATGGAACGAATGGAGTAGATGGAAGAGATGGTGTTAGCTGTTGGGATACAAACGGTAACGGTGTCAACGATCCATCAGAAGATACAAATGGTGACGGTGTGTTTAATGCAACAGATTGTCAAGGAGAAGATGGAAGAGATGGTGTAGACGGTATCAATGGTACAAACGGAATCAACGGAACAAATGGAGTTGATGGTGTTGATGGTATCAACGGAACTAATGGTCTTAACGGAACCAATGGAATAGATGGAATGGATGGTATAGACGGAGTTGACGGTATCAATGGAACTAATGGCCTTAACGGTACTAATGGAATAGACGGAATGGATGGAGTTGATGGTATCAACGGAACTAACGGTCTTAACGGAACAAATGGAGTTGACGGAATCAATGGTACTAATGGAACCAATGGTGTTGACGGAAGAGATGGAGTTAGCTGTTGGGATACTAACGGAAACGGTGTCAACGATCCTTCTGAAGATACAAATGGTGACGGTGTGTTCAATGCAACAGATTGCCAAGGAGAAGATGGAAGAGATGGTGTTGACGGTATCAATGGTACAAACGGAATCAACGGAATAAATGGTGTTGATGGGATTAACGGCATCAATGGTACGAATGGAATAGATGGAATGGATGGAGTTGATGGTATCAACGGAACTAACGGTCTTAACGGTACGAATGGAATAGACGGAATGGATGGAGTTGATGGTATCAACGGAACAAATGGTCTTAACGGAACAAATGGAGTTGACGGAATCAATGGTACTAATGGAACCAATGGTGTAGATGGAAGAGATGGTGTTAGCTGTTGGGATACTAACGGAAACGGTGTCAACGATCCTTCTGAAGATACGAATGGTGACGGTGTGTTCAATGCAACAGACTGTCAAGGAGAAGACGGAAGAGATGGTGTTGACGGTATCAATGGTACAAACGGAATCAACGGAACAAATGGTGTTGATGGAGTTGATGGTATAAATGGTACTAATGGTATCAACGGTACGAATGGTATAGACGGAATGGATGGTGTTGATGGCATCAATGGAACTAACGGTATTAACGGTACTAATGGTAGAGATGGCGTTGACGGTTTAAGTTGTTGGGATACTAACGGAAATGGTATAGGAGATCCAGGAGAAGATACTAATGGTGATGGATTCTTTTCTGCTGTAGATTGTCAAGGTGAAAGAGGTCAAGATGGAGCAATGGGACTTCAAGGGATACAAGGATTAAGAGGTGTAGCTGGACAAAGAGGTGAGAGGGGTGCTACTGGTCCACAAGGACAGACAGGTCCACAAGGTCCTGAAGGTCCACAAGGTCCACAAGGTCAATTAGGTCCACAAGGTCCACAAGGTCAACAAGGTCAGCCTGGACAGAATGGACAGAATGGACAACAAGGTCAAACAGGTCCTGCAGGTCCACAAGGTCCACAAGGTATACAAGGTATTCAGGGTTTAAGAGGTACTAATGGTACTAATGGAACTAACTGTTGGGATTTAAATGGTAACGGAATAGCTGATCCAAGTGAAGATGTAAATGGTGATGGAGCTATTAACGGATTAGATTGTAGAGGAGCTGCAGGTCAAAGAGGACCACAAGGTCTTCAAGGTCCTCAAGGAGAAATTGGTCCACAAGGAGCAGAAGGCCCAACTGGTCCACAAGGATCACAAGGTCCACAAGGAGCACAAGGTCCTCAAGGAGCACAAGGTCCTCAAGGAAATTTAGGTCCACAAGGAGCAGAAGGCCCACAAGGTCCACAAGGTGATCAAGGAATTCAAGGTCCTTCAGGTGTTGGAACTTCTTGTTGGGACACTAATGGTAACGGCATTGCTGATCCAAATGAAGACACTAATAATGATGGTCAATTTAATGCATTTGATTGTACTGGTGCAGATGGTCCTCAAGGTCCTCAGGGTACACAAGGTCCAGAAGGTCCTCAAGGTCCTCAAGGAACCGCAGGCGTTCAAGGTCAACCAGGTATTCAAGGTCAAGTAGGACCTCAAGGTACAGTTGGAGAGATAGGTCCACAAGGTCCTTCAGGTGCACAAGGTCCAATAGGTCCTCAAGGTAATGCAGGCCCTCAAGGTCCAGTAGGTCCTTCAGGAGGATTGGATGCTAAGAAAGATTGCTTTATTATACCTTCATTAGTAGGTAGCCAAGTTGGTCAGACAGGTGAGTTTATTTTAAACAGTTGTTTTGATACAGTTACATGGACTATTGAATTAATAGAGAGTGCTGATATAAATACTGGTCAAGCGGCTGGTATGAGAATAAACTACAGTTTCGATGATATCAACTTAGATGTAATTTGTGCATTTATGAAGTGTATCGATAATCAGAATACAAATAGAGGATTCTCAATATGTCAAGTAGGAACTGAATCAGATACAGGATTCACTATTTATGTGAATAGAACGGATATGATTCAAGATTGGAATACTCCAGCTAAGTTTATTGCAACCTATTTTCATAGTTTTTTCTAAGTAAAATATATTATGGGGAGAGCTAGCTCTCCCCTATTTTCAAATCTTTCAATATGAATAAAATGATTAAATATATATTTTCAGTAATCACAATTTCAATTTGCTTGTTAATTCAAGTTAATTTGACAGCCCAGACGGGTTCTTTTGGCAATACATACATACAATCGAATAGTGCACTTCCAGTTTATGGGGAACTCTATTTCGGTAATTCTGATAAGGGACAAAAACCTGGAATTTTAAATACTAACAAAGGATCTAATCCTGGAGTAGTTACTTTTTTTGAAGATGCTTCATGGAGTAATGCTAATGACTTCCAACATATAAATGGATACGTCAAATCTTATATATCTGGAGCTTTTACGTTCCCGATTGGTGATTTGGGTTTTTATCGTCCATTAGTAGTGAGAGGTCAGAATCAAGATGTTACGGCTTCTTACTTTCTGGATAACCCAAGTAAGAATGTTGTTATAGCTTCTGCATTACGTACCTCAGTTGAAGCGCCTGATTTTATGACAAGTGACACCGAGTACTGGCAGATCTCAGGAGATAATCCTGTAGAATTGACTTTAACGTATGATCAAAACAGTTCTATTAATGATCTTACAGATGGTGATTTATCAAAGCTTCAGATCATGGGATGGAACGGTCGATCATGGGAAGTGATTCCATCTGAGTTAGATGAATATCAAGTAGATATTAATTCTTACAATGCAGAATTATCTAATACTGCTTCAACGATTTATTCTGGAAGTATATCTACGATGTCTCCAATAATACCTAATGATTACAAAATTGTAACTTTTGGTGTAGAAGGAAGAAGTTCTGAGGATGTTGAGGATTCAGAATTCAATACCTCTATTGTAGAGAATGAAATGATAGAGCTTACATTATTTCCAAATCCTACATTGAACTTAGACCAATTGAAGATTGATTATAAGACGACTAATGTAAATGATGGATTCAGAGTAGTAGTGTATGATGGGCTTGGTCAAATCGTTTTTCAACAAGAAATGAAACAAAGCAAGGATATTTTTAAGTTACCGTTTTCTGAATCTACGAGTGGAACCTATTATTTAGGCATCATAACAGAAAATGGATCAAGATTATTTAAGCCAGTAGTAGTGTTAGCCAAATAATTAACTAATTAAGATTTTACCAAAGGTTAGCTTGTCGTATGATGAGCTAACCTTTTTTTATGCTTTTATAATTTTTATTAAATTAATAGAATATGGTGTATTAATCGTTGAATATCTTAAGCTTATCTAAAAGCTTAGTAATAGTGAACTAAAAAGCCAATATTTTATTTTATATACTTGTAAGACTAAACAATTAATTAAATCAAATTCAATTATTATATGAAATTTTTAAAAATCTCATTCCTCACTGTTCTCAGTTTCATAACAATCACTATCAATGCTCAGAAGATCGAATCCGGAAGCATTAAAATGGAAATTACGGATGTAAATTCTGATAATGAACAAACGGCTGCAGGTCTAGAAATGATGAAAGGTATGGTCACTGAATATTCGTTCAGTCCCGATCAATCATTATCTAAGACAGATATGATGGGAGGAATGGTAAAATCAACTTCTTTGGTAAATAATAAAACTGAAGAGATGACTATGTTAATGGATCTTATGGGCAATAAGATGCTCGTAGAAAGTACAAAAGAAGAAAGAGATAGGCTGGCAGGCGAAGCGGATGATATGATGGAAAATGTAAAAGTAGAGTATGATGAAACAGATACAAAGACGATACAGGGCTATGAGTGTGTTAAAGCTACAATAATGGGATTAGGTACTGAAGAGATGAGTATGAAGTTTACTATGTATCTATCAAAAGACCTATTGGCTAATAATAAGATGATTCAAGGTATGGATAAGCTCGACTTAAAAGGTTTTCCACTTGAATATGTTATAGAAACAGATCAGATGTCGATGACTTATACAGCTACTGAAGTAAGTACTGAGTTGGATAAAGAAATTTTTAACGTTAGCACATCAGGTTATACTAAGATGACTTGGAAAGAGTTTATGGAGCAAATGGGCTCTATGGGAGGTGGAATGGGCTTCTAAAGTTCAAAAAAAATATATAGCATGAAGCGCTTGACTGTAATATCAGTCAAGCGCTTTTTTTATGTGTAATGCTCATGACTATCAATTATTTGATAATTAATTAATTATATATTAATAATAAATATAATATGTAATTTACTAACTTTGTACATCTTGTTTGTTATTCAGAGTGATTTTACAATACCGAGAACAAATTATCGTTCATTTTCAAAATAAGGACATGATTCATAAAGAAGCATTAGCTAAATACTTAATTCTTGTATCCCTCTCACTTTTATCATACTCATCACACGATGCACAGCAGAGCATTCACTTGAGTAACAAAGGTGATTTCGTTTCATTAAATGCAGATATAATTGAGAACGAAGGGCTGCATTCGATGGCCGTAAATAAAATTGAAATCTTAGAGTACAATGATTGTAACATCACTCAACTTGCTAATAATTCTCATATTATTGAAGAAAGGAGGTCCATAGACTTTTTGTTAGAGGCTTCTCAAAGAAGCAATTCTAATGCTAATAGTGAGTCAACAATATCATTAATCGCTAATAAGTATTTCAAAATCAAAGACTATAGTAATGCTCAAGATTATTACAACCAACTAAGTGATGACTTTATAAATAATGATAAAAACGTAGAATCAAAATTTAAGTTAGGCTATACTTACTTGACAGATATAAAATTCGAGCAAGCTGAAACCATTTTTAGCGAAGTTTCAAAGAATAAAAGTTATTACAAAGATAATGCGACATATTATTTAGGAATTTGCCAGTACTATTTAGGCAATAAGGAAGATGCGATAGCCTCATTTGAGGTCATAGAAAATCACAAGCAATATGGACGGATCGTTCCATACTATCTCGCTCAGATTCATTTTCAAAATCAAGATTACAATAATGTAATTCAATATGCTGAGAAGAAATTAAAAGATCCAAACGAGAAGAATAAGAATCAGATTAATAGAATATTAGGTTTATCATATCTCGCTATGTCAGATTATGGTAAGGCGCTACCCTACTTAGAAGCTTATGCTGCTGATACTCCTAAGTTAACAGAGAATGAATTCTACCAAATTGCCATACTAAATTACAACTTAGGAAATAAAGAAAAAGCTACTGAATATTTTAAAGAACTCAGCTATCAAGATTCCGAAATTGGTCAAATGTCTAATTATCTGCTGGGTTCGATTTATATAGATCTACTTAAGAAAAAAGATGCACAATCCGCTTTTAAGCAAGCCTCTAAGTTAGGCTATAGAAAAGATGTTGCCGAAGAATCAGATTTCTTATACGTTAAGTTATCAGCTGACTTGCAACAAGAGAGAATAGCTATCAATGGACTTAGCTCTATTGATTCTGAAAGCAAATATTTCGCAGAAGCGCAAGATATATTATCAAACGTATTAACTAATACTGAAGACTATAACTTAGCACAAGAAATAATAGAGGCCTTGCCTTATAAAAGTGCTTCGATTCAGAATGCTTACAAGGAAATTGCATTCTCAAATGGGCTAAAAGAATTAGAAAATAGAAACTATGGTGAAGCAATAAATAATTTTGACAAAGCTATCACCACTAAAGGTGATAACAAAATAACAAATCAGTCACATTACTGGAAAGCTTACACATACAATCAACAAGAAAATAATAAAGCTTTTTATAAAAGTATTTCTGATTATTTAGAGTCTAATGATAAAGAGTATTTATTCGAGTCATATTATATGATTGCCTACAGTGATATAAAGGCAACTGATTACGATGGTGCAATATCTAATCTTGAGTCAGCTATTAATCAATTTAATTATGAAGACGACGATAAGAACTTATTTGATGATGCAATAGTAAGACTTGCTGACCTACAACTTGTCAATAATAATTATAGTGAAGCAATGGAATATTATGACTTAGCTATAGAGAATGATGCCACAGAATCTGATTATATACTCTATCAGAAAGCTATGATTCAAGGAGTTAATAATCAACATATTGATAAGTTAACCAACTTAGAAAAACTGCTTAAAGATTATCCAAACTCTGAGTATAGAGACGATGCTTTATTTCAAATTGCAGAATCATTAGTTGCTGTCCAGAAGAATAATGAAGCGTACCAGATATATAATCGTGTGATTATTGATTTCGGTGAAAAATCTTCTCTAACTGCAACTTCTTACTTACGTCAAGGGCTATTAAGCTATAATTCTGGTGATATGTATACCGCATTAGATGCTTATAAGAACGGTATGGAAATATCTAAGAGTGAATTAGAAAAGAGGCAAGCTCTTATAGCAATCGAAGAAATATATATAAATGAATTAAAGGATTCTAAATCATACTTTGTATACACAGAACAACAAGGTGGTATTAAGTTAAGTGATATTACTAAGGATTCTCTGAGCTTTGAGACAGGCATATCTAATTACAATAATGGTGAATATGAGAAAGCCATTTCTAAGTTAGAGAATTATATTAATCAATATCCTGATGGCATGTATATAGACAAGGCACATTATCATATAGGAGATGCATATGCAATGCTTAAGAAATATAGCAATGCTCTACCCTATTATGAAAATGTAATGAAAAATAAAAGCAGTTCTTACTATGAAGCGGCTTTAAAGAATGCTGCTTTAATCACTTATAATCATGATCAGAATTTTGAAAAATCATACATCTATTATGACCAACTATTATCTGACGTTAATGATAATGATGTTAGCTACTTAGAAGCTGCATTGTACAGTGCATTTGTATCTAATAATAATGATGGTGTGTTGAAGTATGGCGAGAAAGTATTAAGTAATAATTCAATTAGTACATCGGTTAAGAGTTCTGCATATTACTACCTTGCTAAGACACACCTCTCTAATAAAAATGACGATGCAGCGATTCCTAATCTAAGAAAAGTAGTAGAATTATCTACTAATAACCAAGCTGCAGAATCAAGTTATCTGATAGCAGAGATTTTATACAATAAAGACTCTAAGAACGAAGCTGAAGTACAAGCTTTCAACACAACAAAGACAGGTGCAGCATATCCTTATTGGGTAGCGAAGAGTATTGTCCTTATAGGCGATATCTATGTGGACAAGAATGATAATCTTAATGCATCAGCTGCTTATGAATCTGTAATAGAAAACTTTAAAGAAAACACAGAACTTGTGGAAATCGCTGAGAATAAACTTGAAGCATTAAGTAAGACCATAGAAAGCAACAGCAGAGTATTAGAGTCAGATGATAGCTCAAGCAATCAAATTGAATTTGTACCTACCCAAACACTTGACTAATGAAAAAATTACTATCAACAATCATAATCGCTTTTTCTTTAAATGTTATATGTGCTCAGATCGACAGTACTAGTCTTGAGTCAGAGACTGTAAGTGTCGTAAAGTCTTATGAAGCTCAAATTCAAAAAGCACAACAACGTAAGATAGATGTTAAAGTCCCTAAGAAGAGAAAAGTCAAAACATCTTACACTTATAGACTAAACAATAAAACTGATATCGATTTTGATAGAGAGGAGCCAGTTATAAGCCCCTACACATTTAGCGATGACAAGGCCGCGATTACAGATAGAAAGGACGGATTGATCTACAGTGCATATGGTAATAATAAAACTATCAAGCTTGGCGGAGCATATCAGTATTACATCGAAGACTGGTTAGAGATTGGAGTTCAAGTAGATCACCACTCTAATAAAACAGTAAGAAATCTTACTCAATATAGTCCTTCGACTAACATTACTAAAGGAAGACTTTATGGGTCTTATTTTTTGAATCAAAGAACAAAAGTAGGTTTAAAGGGGCATGGAGCATTCGAGCAAAGAGAAGCATTCTTAATCCCTAATATTAATTCTAATGAACTGATATTAAATCTACCAACTAATACATTTGGAGGTACTGTAAATTTTTCTCACACAAGTTTCGAGAACTTAGGACTTGTCATACGTAGTAAATTTGGTTTTGATAGAATACAACAGACTATAGATAGAGAGGATCCATTAACAACTAATGAGAATTTAATCAGTTCTGAGAATAATATTCTAAAGAGAATAAATAATAATATCTCAATAGAATCAGATGTCAACTATAGACGTATAACTCTCAATACGAGTCAAGCTAAACTCACATCAAGTGATCTAATTGTGAGACCTCAAATAAGGTATAAGTCAAATCTATTATCAACCAAGATCGGAATAGAATATATTAAGGGAGATGATGATAATTTTACATTCCCAATAATCGATGTCAATCTCGGTAAAATCTATAAGGATATAGATATAAGATTTTATACGGATTCTGAATATGATAGATCTGACATGAAATATCTTAATAGTAATAATCCATTCATATCATACAATCTAAATTCTGTACGACCAGTCTATGCACAGAATTATAATTTAAATATTTCTCGTAGGATAAGTTTCTTAGAACCATCATTAGAATTTACATATTCGAGATTTATAAATGAAGTACAGTTTATTAACCTAACTGATGCGAATACTTTAATGTCTTCATTGTTTGAAATAGATTTCATAGATAGATCAGAATTGAGTCTTACACCTCGAATTGTTATTGGTAATGAAATTATTAATTTGGATCTTAATATGACATACCATCACTTTTTAGATATGGAGAACGCCGAAGTACTCTATAGGCCTCAGTATGAGTTAGAATTAACTGCTTCCGAAAAAGTTCTGAACGAGAAGTTATCCTTGTCACAAAGTATTCACTATTCGGCTAAAAGATTTGGACGTAATTCTGATGGGCTTAACTCAGAATTAGATCCGATATTAGATATATCGTTTACATTAGATTATCACTTGAGTGATACATTTACGGTTTTCGGAGAAGCTTATAACCTATTAGATTCTTCTTACGAAATATGGAATGGTATCGACAACTATGGTAGACAGTTTTGGGGAGGAGTAAGGCTCAAGTTTTAATCTACTAAATGCTTGTCGTTTCTATTTCTTAAAGCCTATGCTTTCTCTTGTGAATAGATCGCTATCTGATTGTCCGGGAACAACTCTTATATCATCTATTTTGATTTCGTTCTTGTTTTGTTTGCTATCAGATTCTGTGTGTGCTAATCTAAGATTTTGATTTTTGATTACATCATGGACAAGTTTTCTGACCTCTCTGGCATTACCGAAATACTTATTACGGGTATCGTGCATTTCCTTTAATGTTTCTAATAAATGTACACGAGCTGTTGTTCTTATTTTATATCCATTCTGTGTAATCATACTGATCGCAATCTGTAGTAACTCTTCTGCAGAATAGTCTTCAAATTTTAGGACTTTATCAAACCTTGATCTTAATCCCGGATTAGCTTTAAGAAATATCTCCATATTATCAGGATAACCTGCAACAAATACAAAGAACTCACCTCTATTATCTTCCATGCGCTTGAGAATCGTCTGTATGGCCTCATTACCATAATCACCTTGTAATCCATTGAAATTACTCAGTGCATACGCCTCATCGATAAATAAGGTGCCGCCCATAGCTTCGTTAATTCTCTCATTGGTCTTAATGGCCGTCTGTCCGATATATCCTGCGACAAGACCTTGTCTGTCAGTCTCGATTATATGTCCACGTTCTACTAAACCTAATGCTTTATATATTTGAGTCAGTATGCGAGCTACTGTAGTTTTGCCTGTACCAGGGTTACCTATGAATACGGTATGAAGAAAGAAGTTATTCAATACATTCTTATCAGAATCTTTATGGAAGTGTACGATGTCTACAAGCTCTCTAATTTCTTTCTTAATATTCTCCATACCGATGAGATCATCAAGCGCTTTTAATGACTCCTTCAGTAACTGATCATCTACGGGTATAATAGGTTTGACGACATCACGTTTGATTCGGATCTTTTTGATGTCTTCGAGTTTTATATTATTGAGCACTTTATTAGAAAGAGACTTAGGATCTTCATTCTGCATTACTCGTAAGCCAAGGTTGACTTTTGCCTTTTCTACAATGTTGTTTACGAATCTTGCATTGCCAAATTGCTTATCCCTATTTCGGAAAGCTTCTACTATAAGTTCATCTATTTTTAACTTAGCACTCTTAGAGAAATGCACACCCTTTTCTGATGCAGAATGTGCTGCGATTTCTTTAAGTTCCTGCGGAAGGTAATCTGGAAATTCAAAATGATGTTTGAATCTTGATTTTAATCCAGGATTAGAATTTATAAAATAATCCATCTCTTTAGGGTAGCCAGCGACGATTATAGCCATGTCACCTTTTTTACTTGACATTTCTTTTACAAGAATTTCAATAGCCTCTCTACCGAAGTCTTTACTATCATCCTTAGATCGAGCAAGTGCATAAGCTTCATCTATGAAGAGGACACCGCCACGGGCTTTGGCTATCGCTTTTTTTACCTTAGGAGCCGTCTGTCCTATATACTCACCTACTAAGTCACTTCTGTCTACTTCGTGTACATGACCGTTAGAGAGTAATCCCATGTCTTTATATATGGCGCCCATCATATGAGCTACCGTCGTTTTTCCAGTACCAGGATTACCCGTAAATACAGAATGAATATTAATCTCATCCTTCTCTTTAAGTCCCTTCTTTTTCCTTAGTTTCAAATATTCAATATAGCTTTTATGATCAGCTATTTGTCTCTTGATAGAATCTAATCCTATTAGATTCTGTAATTGTACGAGTACTTCTTTGTAGTTCTTAGTGGTCTCGTCTTGAGACTCTACTAAGTGGGCCTTATCACCTTTGAATACTTGCATAGGTGACACACCCTCCACATTATCGTAATCAATATTAAATGGAACTATGGCAGCTATCTTATCAAGTAGTACCAGCTCGCTTGTATATCTGCCTATTCTCCATGAGCCTTTCACATTACTACCCCAACCTGCTGTTACAGTAATGAGATCATCTGTAGATTTTACTTTTACGATCTTAGAGACCTTACCTTTCAGCTCACGAGCATCATTAAAGAACTTTAAGAACAACTCTAAATTCCAGTTGGACCTAATTTCATTATTCCTCAATACAATCTCAGCATAGATATATCTTGTCGTCTGATCAGAGAATGTACTTAGGTAGGTTCTTTTGTCTATTGGAATATCATGAAATGACCCTTCATATAGCTTCATAGAAATAAGTTCTACTCTTGGCTTATCAAGGTTCTCCCACGGATTACCATAGTCCTCTACGTAGAAATATTTAGTAGCTACCTTGACCTCATTGATATAGGCTTCCCAGTAATAGGTGCCCTTTTTCCAGAAAGAACCGACCTTCTTATTACCCCATCCTTCTCTTACGTAGACAATGTTATCAGACTTACTAACTTTCTTATTGAAGGTCAGTTGGCACAGATGCTTCTTCTTACCTACCTCAAAGCACTTAAGAACAACATCTACATTCCATACTTCATTATCAAATTTCTTATTGTAGAAAGAGAGCTCAGCATAGATATAGCTTGACATCTGAGCATTGAATACTTGACGGTACTTCTTAGCATTATCAGCCAGCCATTCAGTAGATGAATAGATGTTTAATTCTTTGAATTTATAATACTCGTTATTCTTATTAGACTTATCTTCGGCCATTGTAAATCTCGACTTTGGATAGTAAGATATTACATTTTCCTTTAAATATCTTTTTTGATCATTTTAGGTTGATTTATTGAACAAATACCCTACTATCCAGCGTTATGGTTTTTTATAATACAATTTGAAGAGAGCTAAATGGCAAGAATTACTTTTAAGTTTGAAGATAAGTCTATTGAAACTAAGGTCGTAGAGGATGTAGAAGCGGGTTTTACTATACAGGAAGTGACTGAGGATAATGATATACATCTTAATCATAACTGTGGTTGTGTATGCGCATGCTCTACATGTCATGTGTATATAGATAAGGGAGAAGATACATTAGAAGAGATCTCTGATAAAGAAGAAGATTTTATAGATAGAGCTATCGATCCTCGTATAGAGTCGCGATTAGCTTGCCAATGCATTATACTTGATAAAGATGCTGATATAGAGGTTGTCATTCCTAATCAAGATCACATTATTGGACACGAACACTAAATAGATATATTTTATGAGTTTTGAAGATTTTGATTTACCATACGGATGGAATGACCACGAGGATATAGCGATCAAGTTATATGAGATGTTTGGTGATGATTTTAATGAGGGAAAAATATATAGAATTAGATTCACAGATTTATTAGATTGGATTCTATCTCTACCTAATTTTGAAGGTAAGCGAGAAGGTTCTAATGAAGGACATCTGGAAATGATCCAAGCCAAATGGGTCTATGAATGGCGAGAAAATCAATAAGCCCTTAGTGCAGTGATAGCTTTATTAAAAGCCAGCAGATTTATTAACCTATCGATAGTAGGTCTCACACAATTTATATTTTATTACATTTTTTTTCTTCAGTATAAGGACAATTTCGATTTGACTTTATACCCTTCATTATTGTTTCCATTTATAGGAGTTACGATACTGATTACAGCAGGCGGTTATTATATCAATGATTATTTTGATTACGATTCTGATGTTATAAATGCTAAATCTTCTAAACTTTCTAATCGCAATACTTACATACTTGCATACTTTATAGTTGTTATAATTGGCTGGGTTTTAAGTTATTCGATAGCTTATGTGATAGGTAGGATAAGTCTTTCTTTAATCTATTTAGTGGCAGTAGGATTATTGTTTTTGTACTCATCTTATCTCAAAAAAACAGCCTTAATTGGAAATGTGGTTGTTTCAATGTTTTCAGCATTTGTACTATTGATAATTATATATTCGGAGTATTCCGTTTTTCAGAATCAAGAGTGGCAAGATTTATCATTAGGTGGGAATGCAGTTGCGATCATATGCTTTTACTCTGCTTATATATTTATACTAAGTTCCCTAAGAGAGCTTATTAAAGACATAGAAGATGTAGAAGGAGATTCTAAGATAGGATACAATACTTACCCCATAAAAGTTGGAGTAAGAAGTGCCAAAATATTTTCAATTATACTCTCCGTAATCCTTTTGTTATTAGGTTTGTATTGGATGTATTTCAGTTGGGAAAATATGAGTAATGCAAGTAACTACTTTTTTGTTTTATGTATTTTAATTTCGAATATTTTCCTTCCTGTGAATATAGCAAGTGCCAAAACGAAAATTCATTATAATAAGATAAGTAGATCATGTAAACTACTGATGCTTTCAGGTTTAATTTATATAATTGTAATAGCATGGACTTAAGTAATTATAATATAGTACTCGGATCACAATCGCCACGTCGATCTCAATTACTAAAAAGTTTGGATTTAGATTTTGAGATACGAGTTATAGAGACAGATGAAAGTTATCCTACCGATCTTCCGACGCATGAAGTAGCTGGCTACATCGCTACTCAAAAAGCCAATGCACATAAAGACACCATCGGCGAGAATGAGTTATTAATTACCGCAGATACTGTAGTTGCTTACGATAATGTTATCTACGGTAAGCCAGTATCAAAAGAAGATGCTGTCAATACTTTATTATTGCTTTCTGGTAATACACATACTGTCTATACAGGAGTATGCCTCTTATTAAATGACACTATACAAGTGTTTACTACTAAAAGTGATGTGAAATTTGCAACCATTTCAGAAACTGAAGCTGATACTTATTATGATAAATATCGTCCTGACGATAAAGCTGGAAGCTATGGAATACAAGATTGGCTTGGTATGGCAAAGGTCGAATGGATTGCAGGCTCTTATAATAATATTGTAGGTCTACCTACCGCGGAATTGTATTCAGAACTTCTGAAGCTTACTTGAGTAGCTGCTGATTATTTCTCTAAAGTATTTGTGAGAAAAAAAAAGGTGTAGAAATTCTCTACACCTTTTACAGAAATATATCTTAAAGAGTCCGATCTACTTCTTTAATATTTTCATGCCGATATTTAATAAGTCGTCCATCATACTACCGTCACCATCCATGTCCAATAATTTTTTGAATATACCTCCGGCAGCACTTTGACCTCCTTGTTGTTGCTGTCCGCCACCACCCATCAATACTTTAGCTAAGCCACTTAGGTGCCGACTTACCTCATCCACTAAATTTGTCATTAAATATAGTTTAGAAAGAGATATTCTATTTATAGAGCTTGATAGTGCACTTATTAATAGCATTAATTTAGTGATTAATAGTTCCGTGGTCGGACAGTCAATTGAGTATTTAACTTATAGCTATGATTATCTAATTGATACTATAACAATCGGGGGGAAAATATAAATATCAATAGTGAAATTATGACATGATGTAAGAATGACATTAGACAGACTTTATGTACACTCCTCAGTCATTTAACTTTTTTAGTTTCTTTATCTATCTCCTTTGTTTTCCCAAACTCAAACAAACACCATTCCCCCTGACACTTAGAGTCCTTAAGCTCAAATCCCATAGAACCATACTGACTCAATATCTTTTTCTCATCAGACTTAAGAATACCGGACATGATCAATTGACCATTAGGCTTTAACCGTTTGTGGATGTCTTCTGTTTTAGATAAAAGGACGTGTCGATTGATATTAGCGAGGATGATATCATAAGGTTTTTCATCTAAGAAAGTAATGTCAGATTGCTCTACTGCGATATCTATTGCTGGGATTTCATTAAGCAGCATTTGCTCTATCGTATTATCTATAGCTTCTTCTTGCATGTCTATAGCGACGATCGGTTGAGCTCCAAGCTTATGAGCGAATATAGCGAGTATCCCCGTCCCACATCCATAATCTAAAACAGATTTACCTTTGAAGTCCATGTTACTCATGTGCTCGATCATCATATTCGTGGTCTCATGATGTCCTGTACCGAAAGCCATCTTAGGTTGTATGATAATCTCGTATTGAGTATCCATGGGTTCATGGAATTCTGCTCTTATACCCACGTTATTGATCGTGATAGGGTCAAAGTTAGACTCCCATACTTCGTTCCAGTTTTTGTTTTCTACTTGTTCAGATGTAACCTTGACTTCGGAGAGTGATTGATTAGTACTTAATCCTTCGAGGACTGCGGGAAGTTCACTTGTAAGCACGTATGATTCTAAGTTATCTTCATTTTCTACGATTGATTCTACGCCATAATATACAAGCCAACCTGACAATAAATCTTGATCAATCTTTTCTTTATCAAACTCCAATATGATTTTTGAGTAATTTTCTTTTTCCGACATGCTTAATGATTCTTATAGCTGATTGATATATAATTAATCTTGACCTGTGAGGTTCATTTTCTTTTTGAACGCTTTGAGTGTGTTCAACATTAGTGTGACCACAGTCATCGGCCCTACCCCTCCAGGAACTGGTGTAATGAAAGAACTCTTAGGAGCGACTTTCTCAAAGTCTACATCACCTACCAGTCTGCTGCCAGAGCGTCTTGTAAGGTCATCTATTCTATTGATACCTACGTCTATAATGACAGCACCTTCTTTGACCATATCCGCAGTTACAAAAAATGGTTTGCCTAATGCGGATATTAAAATATCTGCTTCTAATGTTAGCGCTGATAAGTTCTTAGTTCTACTATGTGCCAAAGTGACGGTAGCGTTACCCATCTTAGACTTTCTACTAAGAAGAAGACTAAGTGGTGTTCCTACGATATTACTTCTACCGATGACGACAACATTCTTGCCTGAGGTTTCTACACCATAACGTTCCATCATAATCAGTATACCATGTGGCGTAGCTGGAAGAAAGCAATCTAAACCCTGCGCCATACAACCGAAATTATACGGGTGGAAACCATCGACATCTTTGAGAGGATCTATAGCTAAGAGTATTTCATCACTATTAATATGATCTGGCAGCGGTAATTGCACGATAAATCCATCTACATTATCATCATTATTAAGATCATGTACCAGGTCAATCAATTCTTTTTGTGTAATCGTCTCATCTCGCCTTATGAGGTCCGAAGAGAATCCTACGGTGTTACATGACTTCACTTTATTACCCATGTAAGCTTCACTCGCAGGATTATTACCCACAAGGATCGCTGATAGATGTGGAGGTCTTAGGTCCTTTGATTTTATATCATCGACCTGTTCTTTGATTTCTTGTTTTATTGTAGTCGATAGAGCTTTCCCATCTAATACCTTATATGACATTAATCTCTTTTTCTTGATTGTATAATAATTGCGCTAAGCTATCAAATATTCTATAGCTTATATAACCGATAACGATGCCGATTATAGCACCAGCGACTATATCTGATGGATAATGTACACCGACATAAACTTGAGCCAGCGAGACTAATCCTGCCCATATGAAGAATAAGAATCGCTTGTTATAGTATCTAAAAAATAGGAACAGAAACATAGCTATCCCAAAGTGATTAGTGGCATGACTTGAAGGAAAACTATAGCCTTGACCGCAAGGTATACGACTTACTGCTTGCACTTCCTCAGTATTACATGGCCTCAGCCTCTCTGTATTTTTCTTGATAAGCTGACTGCTCATAGCATCAGTTAGTAGTACCGTCAGACCTAAGAACAATACAATAAGCCACTTCTTGCGGCCATAATTAGTAAGAATATAACTCAGAATAAATAGATATAATGGAATCCAAAACAACTTATGTCGACAGAATATTAAGAAATCAGTCAATACAGGAATATCTCTCCCCGCATTTATAGCATAAAAAATCTGCAAGTCTATATCTAATAATGATTCCAATACTGGCTTGTTCTATTTCGTACAGCAAGATAGTTATTCCTTATTCATTGTTTTAGAAAATAGGACAAGACATTACAGGCCTCAGCAGATATAAGTATTAACATAAATAATAGTTAGAATTTGCGCCTCAAAAGAAGCCATAATGTATAGATTTGTACAAAATATTATAAAATGGCTATAAAGAAATCTATCTCTGGTATGCGTGGCACTATAGGTGGTGTCCCAGGTGATAATTTGACTCCTATTGATATCGTAGAGATGACTGCTGCTTATGGTCAGTGGCTGTTAGAAAGTGGTAGCGAGGCGAAAGTGGTAGTAGGTCGCGATGGAAGGATATCGGGTGAGATCGTATCTGCATTAGCGGTAAATACTTTGCTAAGTCTGGGGATAGATGTTGTCAACTTGGGTTATTCTACGACGCCTACAGTAGAAATGGCAGTAACAAAGCATAATGCAGGTGGTGGTATCATATTTACCGCAAGCCATAATCCTAAAGAATGGAATGCGCTTAAAATGCTCGATTCTAAGGGTGAATTCGTAGATCAGAAGATAGGAGAAACGATATTGTCCTTAGCGGAAAAAAGAGCATTCAATTTTGCAACCGTAGATAAGCTCGGTAAGCAAAGTACTGATGACACATCCATAGATTATCACATAGAGCAGATCTTAGCATTACCTTATGTAGATGTTGATAAGATTAAGAACAGAAAGTTTAAGGTGGTGGTTGACTGTATTAATTCTACTGGAGCTATTGCACTACCACCATTATTCGATAAGTTAGACTGTGAGTATACCTTGATACATGCAGATGTAACAGGAGACTTTAGTCATAACCCAGAGCCGGTACCTGCTAACCTCAAGGACCTCAGCGATAAGGTAAAAGAAGTCGGAGCAGATATTGGTATTGCAGTAGATCCAGATGTAGATAGATTAGTATTGGTATGTGAGGACGGTTCTATGTTTAGTGAAGAGTATACAATAGTAGCCGCTTCAGATTTCGTATTAAAGTATAAGAAAGGTGCTACGGTATCTAATCTATCTTCTACGAGAGCGCTAGCAGATGTAAGTAAGAGACATGGACAAGAATATTATGCATCAGCAGTAGGCGAAGTCAATGTCGTCACTAAAATGAAAGCTGTCAAGGCAGCCATAGGAGGAGAAGGAAATGGAGGTGTCATATTGCCTGACCTGCATTATGGTCGTGATGCATTAGCAGGGATTGTTCTTATAATGAATCATCTGGTAGATGAAGGCTTGACATTAAGTGCCTTAAAAGCGAAATACCCTAAATATGAGATCATTAAGCACAAAATAGACCTCGATAAGGATACTGATGTAAAGAAGCTTCTTAATGTTGTAAAAAACCAATATCTTAATGAAAGTGTTAATGAAGAAGATGGTTTAAAGATAGACTTCAGCAATGGCTGGGTACATTTAAGAGAATCTAATACAGAGCCTATCATCAGAGTTATAGCTGAAGCAAAAACCGAAAGTGAAGCAGAAAACTTAATCAAACCAATAATCGCAATGATCAATGGATAATAACACCAATACAGTGTCTACTGGAACAGATTTAGAGAAACATTTCGATAAATTTAGGAACAATACTATAGGTAATAATTATAGTATAGAAACACCATTCGGTGCTAAGAAGCTCGTGTATGCTGACTGGATAGCAAGCGGACGATTATATCAGCCTATAGAAGATTTTCTAAGTAATAAGATGGGTCCTTATGTAGCTAATACACATACTAATACAACTACTACAGGTTGTACTATGACATTGGCTTACAAGAAAGCTCGACAGATTATCAAGGATCACGTTAATGCTACTGATCAGGATATCCTTATATCATCATGCTCTGGTATGACGGGTGTAGTCAATAAGTTACAAAGAATATTAGGTTATAGGATACATGAATCTTATAAGAAATCAATCAAGATAGAAGATCGACCTTTGGTTTTATTAAGTCATATGGAGCATCATTCTAATCAGACAAGTTGGTTAGAGACTAAGGCTGATGTTATTGTCTTAGATCCATGTCCAGAGGGGCTGATATGCCTTAATAATCTGAGAGCTGTATTAGAGGCCAATAAAGAACGTAAAGAAATTATTGCTGCGGTGACTTCCTGCAGTAATGTGACGGGTATATTCACACCATACCATGATGTCGCAGAGTTGTTGCATGAGTACGGTGGATTATGTTTTGTAGATTTTGCAGCATCAGCACCATACATAGATATTGATATGCATCCAGAGGGAAGACCTCAGGCATATTTAGATGCGATCTACTTTTCGCCTCATAAATTTCTTGGAGGTCCTGGCTCTACAGGTATACTCTTATTCAATAAGGATTTATATAATAATACTGTACCTGATAATCCAGGAGGTGGTACAGTGGATTGGACTAATCCATGGGGAGAGCACAAGTATTATGAAGAGATAGAGGCACGAGAAGATGGTGGTACGCCAGCATTTTTGCAGACGATAAGGGTAAGCTTAGCGATGTTGCTCAAAGATGAGATGGGCGTATCTAATATTTCTGCAAGAGAGAAAGAATTACTAAGTATAATATGGCCTAAATTAAAAGCCATTCCTATTGTTAATATCCTTGCTGATAATATCGAAGAACGTATAGGTGCAGTGTCATTTTATATCGAAGATTTGCATTATAATCTTGCAGTCAAATTACTCAATGATAAATTCGGAATACAGACGCGTGGAGGCTGTTCTTGTGCAGGTACATATGGACATTTCTTACTGCATGTAAGCAAGGATTTATCCAAGTCAATAACTGACAAAATTAACTTCGGAGATAATACTGCTAAGCCAGGATGGATACGCTTATCCATACATCCTCTAATGACGAATCAGGAAGCAGAATTTGTTGCAGATGCGATCAAGCAAGTTGCAGAGAATCATGTAGAATGGAGTAAAGATTATACCTACCATAGTGCAATCAACGAATTTGTACATAGAGAAAAAGGAATTATGGAACAATCATTAGTTGATGATCTGTTTGATCAATTCAAAGCTTAAAATTAAGTCTATAAGATTATGAATGTGTACTTTGACAATGCCTCAACGACTCCATTGTTAACTGAGGTTCAGGAAGTTATGAAGGATATTATTACCGACAATTATGGCAATCCTTCGTCTATACACAGGAAAGGAAGAGAAGCTAAGATTGTAATAGAAGATGCCCGTAAGATTATAGCATCGCTATTAGGCGCATCTACAGGGGAGATCTTCTTCACCTCTGGAGCAACAGAATCTAACAATATGGCCCTTCTATGTTCTATCAGGGACCTGGGTGTAAAGCATATCATATCGAGTCCTACAGAACATCATTGCATACTGCACACATTAAAGTACGTCAGCGATAATAACTTAGCTAAAGTTACTTACTTAGAGGTAGATCAAAATGGGCGGATCGACTACTTAAAACTGGAGCAAATACTTGCAGCGGATAGTGGTAAAAAACTGGTCAGTCTCATGCATGTGAATAATGAAATAGGCACTATACATGATATCGGAATGATAACTGAGATATGCACTAAGCATTCAGCTTTATTCAATTGTGACACATCACAATCGATGGGTAAGATGCCGCTTAATGTACAGGAAACTAAAGTGAGTTTTTTATGTGGATCTGCACATAAATTTTTTGCACCTAAAGGCGTCGGATTCATTTATATTAAGAATGAAAATATGATCAAACCATTAGTACATGGTGGTGATCAAGAAAGAGGAATTAGATCGGGCACTGAGAATATCTATTCTATCGCAGGTATGTCCAAGGCTCTCGAGATAGCATATGCTGAGATGGACGAAAGAATAGATACAGTATCTAAAATAAAGTCTTACTTCATCGATAAAGCAACGACGCAGTTAAAGGATATTAGAATTAACGGCGCAAAGGATTATAGTGCTCACAATATTCTTAGCATCTCGTTTCCACATACTGAAAAATCTGATTTGTTGATGATGAATCTGGATATAAGTGGCATCTGTGCTTCTTCCGGAAGCGCATGCAGTTCTGGAGTGGAGAATGATTCTCATGTGCTTGCAGCCATTGGTCATGATCCACTACGTAAGACTGTAAGGTTTTCATTTTCACATTTTAATACAACTGAGGAGGTGGATTATACGATTGATATTCTCAAGAAATACTCACCTACCATATAGACATAATGGATAATCAGGAATTATACATGCAACGTTGTTTTGACTTAGCACGATTAGCTGGTAAAGCTGTGAAGTCTAATCCACAAGTAGGTGCAGTTATTGTCCATAACGATACAATTATAGGTGAAGGTTATCACAAGAAATTTGGTGGACCTCATGCAGAAATAAATGCCTTAAATTCGGTAGGTGAAGCAGATAAAAAACTTCTAAATGAAAGCACCTTACTTATCTCTTTAGAACCGTGTTGCATAGATAGAAAGACACCGCCTTGTACTAATGCCATTGTAGAAAGTGGCATTAAGAAAGTTATATTTTCTGTCAAGGATCCCAATCCTGAAGTCGCTGGAAAGTCTATAAAAATCTTAGAAGATCATGGGATCACTGTAAGTCATGGACTATTAGAGAAAGAGGGAATGAAGCTGATTAAGCCATTCAAAGCTAACTTAGAAGATCGTCCTTATGTCATACTAAAATGGGCACAATCTAGTGATGCTTATATCGGTAAGCGTGGGAAGACTATTTCTATATCCAATGATTATTCTAAGATAATGAGTCATAGATGGAGATCTGAAGTAGACGCAATTCTCATAGGTTATCAGACTGCCCTCGTCGATGATCCTCAATTGAATACAAGACTATGGGATGGCGAGGATCCGCTCAGAGTAGTACTTGATCCTAAAGGAGAATTACCTGACAATCTGCACATATATAGTGATGAGAGACCTACATTATTTATCAATGATAAGAGCAATGGCAAAGAATTGCTTGCAAATAAAGAAATCGTTGCTATCTCCTCTGAGAATGATGATTTTATAGAACAATTACTTCTAACATTATATCGTAAAGGAATTAATAAATTGATCGTAGAAGGAGGTACTAAGACCTTATATAAATTTATAGATAAAAATTTATGGAACGAAGCCCGTATCATTACTAATAATCAGCCCTTGAAAAGTGGTATTAAGGCTCCTTATATAACAGGCATACCCTATGGTTCTTATCAGATTATAGATGATGAAATTACATATGTATACCCTAAATCCACTATTCTTGTTTAGACTTATATGTCCTATTAGTAGTCAGATATAAAGACTAATTAGTGTACTTTGTACATATATCATGTTAAAAGTGTTAAGGTTATTTTAATTACACTATGATAAGAGAAACAAGTCTTGGAATTGTGGTTACATTATTGTCTTTTTGAACTCAAATTCACCCAGATATTCAGATGATAAAATCATTTTTAATATTAACTCTAAGTTTAGTCCTTTCTTATGGAGCATATGCCCAAGAAGGCATCAAGTGGTTATCATGGGAGGAAGCCTTAGAGCTACACAGCGAAACTGAAAAGAAATTCTTTGTCGATATCTACACCGATTGGTGTCTGTGGTGTTCTAAAATGGAAAAATCAACACTCTCGGATCCTAAGATCGTCGACTATATAAATGAGAACTACTATCCTATTCATTTTAATGCAGAGGATAAGCAGGAATTGATTTTTGACAATAAGCTATATAAGCCTATTAAGAGTTTTGGTAAGAGAGCCACTCACGAATTGGCCATAGAAATCATGAATGGTAATATCGGCTACCCCACTATCGTATTTATCGACGAGAATCTCAAAGTAATACAACCTATACAAGGATTCCAAGATGTGAAGACTTTAGAAATGATTATGACATTCTTTGCTGGTAATTATTACAAATCTATGCACTGGAAAGCATTCGTATCAAGCTATGAAGCGAATAAAGCGAATAATTCTAAAGCAATCAAGCCATCAGATATACAACCGGCTGTGCAGACTGTCGGAGGCGGACGATCTTAGATAATAAGGTAGTAACTACTTTCTCATCAATCACTCTACTCTATCCATTATTCCAGCTATTTACTCTTTGCTTATAGCGTTTCTTACTGATCTTCCAACTTTTGATATTGAACTGAGATTCCATGACTGCTTCAGTCTGATCTGATTCGAAATAACTTTGGAAGAAATCTATGTCTGTTATTTTTTCGACTTCGTCTATAGATACAGCATAATCTGATAGTGGATCATCTTCTGTATCATTAGGAATTATAAATGCAATAGATTTCTTATCGCGTCCCTCGTTATCTAATACTATTTTAAAAAAAGCATCTGGTACAGAGACCTTAGTTTTCTTTCCGATCTTCTTTGGGTTTTTAGTGTAAAATATAGGGCCAGAAACAACTAATAATTCTCCATTAGAGAAAGCCCAGTCTCTTACGTTTTCTTCTAACTCTTTCCAGATGCCACCATTACAAGCTCTCGTCTGAGGACTCATATTACTCATCAGAAAACTCTCCTTCATAGCCACTTCATTAAATGCCATATCTCCCGCTGGGGCCATATGTCCACGTGTATATCCAGAGTGTGTATAGTCACTATGAGAGGCCGAGCGAGATGAGATATCTTTATCATAATTAAACTTCTTAGCCCGTTTTACATTAGGAAGTTTCAATGATTCTTTAGTTAGTCTATAAGCCACCCAGTTACATTGTTCTGTTTTTTCATTGTAGTCTAATGTGTAATAAGTATGGTGGATGAGGTCTCCTTTTACTTCAGGAAGATAGGTTCTATCCTCTACCGCTTCGTATAATTCGGAGTGATCTTCCGTGGAGTCAGTATCGTACTTTACATCATATGACTTCTGATTATTAGAATGAGATTTTGGAGAACTGATCTCATCTTTCATCTGATAGAATAGATAGAACATTATCCCTATGAGTACTATGGAGAATATGAGTCCTCTTGCGAGAAAATTAGAACTCCTATTTGATTTTTCGTGATTTCTTCTAAATCTTGTCAAATGTTTACATTTATGTCATCTAAAAATGCGATAATACACATATTAAAATAATATTTAATAATTGACATAAGTATTTAAGAAATACAAACCGAAATAAATCCTTGACTACTCTGAAGCATATCACACTTATTACGACCTTACTACTTTGCTGTAACTGCATTATAGCTCAGCAAGGTGCATACAGTTTTCAAGGGAGTAGAAGTGCTGGATTAGCAAGTATAAGTTCTACGCTTAACTCAGTAGATGCTGTATTTAATAATTTCTCCAATGCTGTATTAAGTAAGGAGAAATTTGGTGCTATAATAGGTTCTCAGAGACGATTTTCATTGTCAGAGTTAAGTACTGCTCAGATGGGTGCATTTAAGAAAGTTGGTAGTAATAATGCTTTTGGCGTAAGCCTTAATACATATGGATTTACGGAATACAGAGAACATAAGTTATCATTAAGTTATGCAAGACGTATTCTAGAAAATCTATCACTTTCTGTCAATTTTGATTACAACCAGCTTATAATTTCTGAGAATGGAGAGAAAGCCTTTTTTACATATGGTATAGGCCTTTCCGGCAAGGTCATTGATAAGATAGGATATGCCGCTTATATATTCAATTTTGAAAATAGTGACATTGCCACGCAGACAGAATCTAATGCGTATATCCAATTAGGTTTCTATAATATTGTTTCCAAAAAGATAAAGCTCCATGCAGAATTAGAAAAGTACATAAAAGAATTACCTAATCTGAAGCTTGGGATTGAATATAGTCCCATAAGCTTGTTAGATGTGAGGTTAGGATTTAATACATTACCTGGTACGATGGCATTTGGGTTTTCTGTGGATATCAATAGTGAAATTTCCTTAGATGCTGATGTCCAATACAATAACTTATTAGGTACTTCTCCGTCAATAGGCCTTAAATATCTTGCACAATAGTCAGCATTTTGAGCTTTTGCATCGTTATAGTATGTTATCCCGATTATAAATCTTAATTAACTAAATAGTGTAATAGTGAATTATCTGCTATAGCGGATAAATTGCTATAGGCTATAATCTATTATATATCAGTGACTTTGATATATTAGAGTAATAATCTTCCAACCTTATGAATATGTTGAAAAAACTTCCTATTTGCTTAATGCTCTTGTTATTAAGCAGTTATTCTATCCAATCACAGCGGTCAGATATCATAGATATCGTAGAGAGCTTTAAAGCTCACGATAACACACTCAAGAGAGTATCTATTAATACTCAAGAGATCAAGAAATCTGCTATCACAAAGACCAGTCGTATAACACTACCGTATTTAGATTCAGAAAGAGAATTTATTATGACAGAGTTCTCTATGTGGGGAGATAAAAAGAGTCCTTATGATGATTTATTTACCTATAAAATAGTGGATACGAAAGATCCATTTATCAAAGGAAGATTGATTGTATCTGGAGATGAGATATTCATTACGTATCTCTATAAATCTAAGATGATAAGATACTATTCTACTATCGAAAGAGGCGTAAGATCTTACTACAGAGAAATAGGGATAGGCAATAAAGGACAACATCATGAATGTGGACAGCACGGAGATATTACTCAACAAGAATCCATGTCAGGCATCAAAGAAGAATCCGAAAAGGTTTCTATAAAGAAAAATGGATCTACTAAAAGGAAATATAGAGTAGCCGTAGTAGTCACCGGAGAATATTTTGAATTCAGTGGAAACTTCGGAGCTGCTCGTACCAGAGCTGTAGCAAATCTAAGTGATATCTCAGCGATATTCGAGGATGAACTTTCTATAGAACTTGTAATGTCTGATCGCTCTCCTGAATTACAATATACTAATTCAACTACAGATCCATTTGATCCAAGCTTTGGACTTAGACCTACACAAGCTAAAAATGTTATAGAAGATCTTTTTGATTCAAGCACGTATGAATTAGGGCATGTATTTCATATACACTCATCTGGAGATGGTTGGGTTACAGGTGGCCAAGCTGGTCTTGGAGTTGTATGTAAAGATAATGGAAATTTCAATAAGGCATCTGGATGGAGTGGCTCATTTAATAATGTAGGGAATGGATTTGTTTATCTTGCTGCACACGAGTTTGCCCATATGTTCGATGCTACACATACATTCAATGGTGGAGGTGGATCTTGTGAAGATAATATTTCAGAATCCACAGCTTATGAAATCGGTTCTGGAACTACGATTATGTCTTATCAAGGGATCTGTGAAGATGATCAGAATATTCCTGCAAGTGGCATATTAGACAATTATTTTCATGTTAATAGTCTGGATAGAATGATATCCTATGTAGAGACAGAAGGTGTATGTAATGAAAACGAATGGACAAGGGATAACAACACGCCACCTGTAGCTAATGCTAATCCGTGTGGTACTACGTATATTCTACCGAGACGTACACCGTTTTTTCTTAATGGTGAAGGTTTTGATGCAGATGGTGATAACTTAACTTATTGTTGGGAACAGTATGATGAAGATGGACCTAGTACTCCTACCCAAGGTTTCGTCGGTACAAGAGCCAGAACTAGTATAGTGGCTCCATTGTTTAGAAGCTTCCCACCAACGACTCGTACAGAAAGATATTTTCCTAACCAAGAAGATGTCTTAGATGGTATAGGAAATGATGATTTTGAAGTCCTGCCAGCAGTGCCGAGGAATATTAAATTTAGATTAACAGTAAGAGATAATAATCCTAATGGAGGAGGTGTAGATTGGGATGAGATCGATATAGATGTCGTCAGAGAAGGTCCATTAAAACTAACATTCCCAAATGGTAATGATACTATACAAGCAGGAGAAAGTATTGAAGTTACTTGGGATCCTGATGGTAGTGAAGAATTTTGCGAACGAGCAACAATCAAAGCTTCTTTTGATGGTGGTATTTCATTTCCGATAACACTTGCCTCTAATGTAGAATATAGATCTGGAGTTATAAATTCTATAATTCCTGCAGGATTTTCTAATTCTGAAGAGGTCCGATTTATGATTATGTGTGCAGACTCAGAATGCTTCTCATTTTACGATATTTCGGATCAAGACTTTACAATAGAATCTAATTGCACAGCTCCTAATGTGCTTTTATGTGATGATGAGCCAGAGACATTTGATGCAAATGATCCTGCACTCAACTTATCACTTCAGGCATTACAAGGCACACCTATTAGTGTATATGATGAGCCCATCGCTGCTAACGCAACGATGGTACCTGGCGTTATGAATATTAGTGGAGAATGTATCCGACCAGGATTTCCTGATAACCCCTTTCAAGCGCTACCGTTTCAAGTAAGTAAAACAGGATCGTATAATATCGGGGTCAATTTAGCCATCGATGATATTGTTGTATACACCGTCTATGACGCTGCAACTTTTGATCCGTCTGATCCTTGCGATTCTTATGTTGCATCTAACTCTACATTCGACAATCAATTGACTTTCTCTGCAGGCGTCGCTGCAGAACTCGAAGCTTGTAAGGAATATCTTCTAGTAGGATATCGAAGTAGTAACGATAGAGAATTTATATCTATAAGAAGTATAAGAGGTCCAGGATCTGTTATATTTCCAGAAGACATTCCAGACTTTTCAGTTGCATATATAGCTGTAGAGCAAAGTTCAGGGGTAATAACTGCAGCCAACTTAGATTCTGACTTTAGGACTATACCTCCGGGTGTATACGACTTACAAGCTATAAGTTACAAGTCGGGAGGCATCACACCACCTGACATAGTAGATCCTTTAACTTGGATAGGAAGAACTACTACAGATGTGCTGAGTAATGGGCCTTGTTTTAATACAGGTTTAAATTCTAAAGAGATAACTGTTATATCTTCATGCAGTGTACGGGATATTGTATTAGGTGTGCAGTCACCATGTGATCCTGGAAGTAACACGTATTCTCAAGCTTTAAGTTTCTTAGTGGATAAAGGTCCTGGTATGGGAGAACTTAATGTCAATGGACAATCTTTCCCTGTAACTGGAGAAAATCTAAACATTTTACTGACAGACCTTCCGGCTGATGGACAAGCTGTAAGTCTAAGGTTTGAGTTTTCAGCAGATGGATCTTGTGACAGAACTTTTGATGATGTATTCACAGCACCTGAGAACTGTTGTCCGATACTTCTTGACTTACCTGATTTTATATCAGGTTGTGGCAATACTCCAGAAGAATTAGATGCCGGTCCTGATGGGTTGACATATAGCTGGATTAAAGATAATGCTGCCTTCAGTGATGAAAGAATAATAAGTATTACTGAGTCAGGTATCTATTCTGTAACTGTAGATAATGGACTCTGTACTAAGTCAGATGTAGTAGAAGTGAGATTTAATGATATACCAAGTCTTGCCATAGGTCCAGATGTTTCTGGTTGTGATGGTAATCCAGAGATTGTAACGGTATCATCCAGCGCTGACTCTATCGTATGGATACAGAACGGAATGGAAGTAGCTGTCAATACACTTACTTATGGTGTTGTTACATCTGGAGCAGTCGAAGTTATTGTTACTAATGAATTTGGATGTTCTACATCATCAAGTTTTGATGCAACATTTACAGAAAGCCCAATCATTGAATTAGGTGATGATGAAATCTTATGTGAAGGTACACCCAAAGAGTTAACAACTGGCGACTCAGGTAATGTGTATGAATGGTTTCAAGGTACTACGCTTTTGTCAGAAACAAGTAATACTCTTAATGTCACAGTATCAGGGGAATACAATGTCGTAGCAACAAATTCTAATGGATGCCCAAGTAGAGACACAGTCAACATTACATTTAGCGACTTACCTGAATTAGATTTAGGAGATGACGTAAGACAATGTGCAAGCGAGCTCTTTACCTTATCAGCTAACGCTAATGGCTTTGTCGTAGAATGGTACTTAGATGATGACCTACTTATAGATGAAATGGATGACGATCTTATAGCTCAAGTATCTGGAGAATATATAGCTCGAGTATCTGCGGGTGTAGATTGTGAGATATCAGATACTGTTGTCGTAGACTACATAGATGCGCCTACTATAGAATTAGGTGATGATAGGTCAGCTTGTCCAGGAGAGATAATTATGCTAGATGGAGGAGATGACAGTAATACTATAGTCTGGTCATCAGAATTAGATGGTATTCTGCCGACAACTGATAATATGCTTTCGGTATCTTCTTCAGACACATACTACATAACATCGACTAATAGCGACAATTGTATAAGTAGAGATACCGTTACTATTACATTTACAGAGCTACCTATGTTAGACTTAGGTAACGATGAGGTAAGGTGCCAAGGAGATACATTTACAATAAATGCCGAGACTAATGGCTTTGAGATAGAGTGGTTTTTAGATACAGATCTTATCATTGATGAAAATGATGATCAACTCACAGTAACAGTATCAGGGACTTACCAGGCGGTTGTATCAGCTAACCCTACCTGTTCGATTACTGATGAATTAGTAGTGACTTTTAATGAACTTCCAGAACTGACGCCTATTAATGATCTCTCGCCATGTGAAGGTGATGAGGTTATTCTTGTTGCGGGAGCTGACGGAGAATACGACTATAGATGGACACAAGGTGCAGCGCTTGTACAGGAAGGAGATATGGGATCATTTGATGTCCAAGCTGACGGAGAATACATCGTAACTGCTGTTAATGAATTTATGTGTTCTAAATCTGATACCGCTACTATCGCTTTTATAGATACTCCAATAATTACTATAGATGAATCCTTGTCATTCTGTGAGGGGACAACTGGTGTTATTGTAGCTGATGCTAATGCATTAATAGAATGGTATGATCCTGATAATAATATCATTCCTAATCAAAGTGGACCGATGCTGGAGGTAACTGAGTCTGGAGAATACAGAGGTGTCGTAGGTGCTGGAGGCTCTTGTGCAACAGCTGATACGATACAAGTTATGGTTGTCACAGCACCAGTATTTACATTAGATGGTGTTATGGAGGCTTGTGCTGGTGATGAGATAGTACTTACTATAGATGGAGCTACCAGCGAGACAATCGTATGGATGAATGGTGATGATATTATACCGAATGAAGACTCCGATTCCTATACCGCTACTGGAAGCGGAATCTATACAGCAGAATTAACTAACGGCACTGACTGCACATCTGAACAAGAACTCGCAGTTGTCTTTTTTGAATTAGCAGAAAATGAAATAGAAACAGTACCCACTATCCTATGTGATGGAGATACTTTCACTATGGAAGCAGTGACTAACGGTAGTAGATTTGCATGGGCTCAGGACGGCGTTATATTAACTGATGAAGATCAATTAAGCTTCGATATCGACGTCTCAGGCAATTATAGTTTTATCGGATATAACGAAATAGATTGTGAGACAGTAACAGATTTTATTGTTGAGTTTAATCCGGCACCAGTTGCAGATCTTGGAGATGATATGAGAACTGAATGTTTAGGATTTGCAGTAGATCTTGAAGTTACTGAGGATGCAGGCAGCACTTATACTTGGTCTCAAAATGGAGCTGTGATTAGTGAGGAATCGATGATAACGGTTAATGATACTCCAGGTACATATAGCGTTTCTGTAACTAATAGTTTTGGCTGTTCTGATACAGATGAGACTATTATAACTTTTAATGAACCGCCAAGTCTTTCTATTGATGATGAAGCTTCTTTTTGTGAAGGTTTAGATGTAACCTTAGATGTAGATACTGATGCAGCATCCATTAATTGGTTATTAGGTACAGACACTGTAGAACAAGACGCTTCTACATATACTGCCTCTGAGGAAGGCACATACACGGTAGAAGTTATCTCATCTGATGGTTGTGCTATAAGTCAAGAAGTGATCGTTACACAGAATGATAATCCTGTATTATCGATCAGCGATATAGAACTGTGTCCTAATGAATCTATGGACATTGTAATAGATCCGGATTTCGCATCATATGATTGGACGGGAATTAATGCATCTGGATCTGATGCGGCTATCACTTATCAAGATGTCACTGATATTACTACAGAAAATGCAAGCTTAAGTGTTGTAGATAATAATGGTTGTATTGCATCAGAAGATTTTGCTATTACATATTTTCCTATTATCAATGCTGGTGTTGCAGACGAAGTAATCGAAATATGCATAGGAGAATCTGCAGAGCTCAGAGCCTCTGGCGGTCTCATGTATCTATGGGACGATCCTGACGGTACGCTAACAGATGCCACCATAGACAGTCCTATCGCGATGCCACTAACAACAACTACATATGATGTAGAAGTCAGTGATAATTGCCCTGGAAATATAGCAGAGCTCACTGTTGTCGTCGTCGTCAATAATCTGCCTATCGCTGATGCAGGTCCTGATACATGTGCATTAGTAGGGATTCCATTCCAATTAGATGCTATGGGTGGTGTAGATTATAGTTGGGATAATACGGATGTATTCGAGGGATCATCTGATGTAGCCGATGCAATAATTAATATAAGTGAAGCGACAACTTTTACTGTAACAGTAACTGATGATAGTGGCTGTATGGCAACTGATCAAGTTATCATATGTGTCGATGATCCGAGGGATGAGTTAGAGCCGGTCACTATAATTACACCTAATGGTGATGGCGTTAATGATGAGTTATCATTCAGAGGTCTTGAAGCATTCCCAGATAATGAATTGACAATATTTAATAGATGGGGTACGGTTGTTTTTAATAAGAACGGATACCAGAATGATCTTGTAAGATGGTCGGCTACTCGTGACGGCGTAGATCTGCCAGCGGATACATATTATTATATTTTGACTTTCTCTGATATTTCTATCAAGAAGAGTATAACTGTATTAAGAAACTAATCATGAGAAACATAATATATATCATAATAGGATTGCTTTCTTCAGTAGCAGCTATCGGACAGCAATTACCAGAGACTACTCCGATACAAGACATTCATCATGTATGGAATCCTGCCTTCTTGGCACCTGGGACAGATATGGAAGTATCCGCTTTTTATAGAAAGAAGTGGGTAGGCTTTGACAATGCACCTAATACAGCATTTGTTACAGTACAGTATCCATTTGTAGATCAGAATATGAGTGCTGGAGGATCTATCATTAGTGATAAGGCAGGTCCAGTCTCTAAGCTCGGTCTACAACTGAGTTATGCCTATAAGCTAAAAGAAATTTTTAAAAATGATGATCAGTTCACATTAGGGCTACAAGGTTATTTTTATCAGTATAAATTTAATCCTAATGGAGAGATATCTACTTCTCCAGATGATCCGTTATTGGCTAATAGTTCTCAGTCAAAATTTAATCCATCTATGGGTTTTGGTTTTGCTTATAGGAGTTATGTGGAAGAATTTGATGGAGAGAATATTTTCTATGTCGGTGGTTCTGTAATGCAATATCTGCAATCTGAGCTTACACTGACTACGGCAAGTGCTCCGAGAGAAAGACACTTTTTTGTCAATGTCGGTGGTAAGTTCTTTAACTATGATTATTACATAGAACCTTCAGTACAACTTAACTACGTAAATCCAGAAATTATTGATATTGTATTAGGAGCTAAGTTTGAAATGGAAGAAACATTCTGGGCTGGATTAAATTATTCTTCTATTAATGACCTCTCCATAAATGGTGGTGTTATCCTTAATGAGGTCGGTGATAAATATTCATATCTCAAAATAGGTGCAATTGCAGGTATTAATGTTGGTGACATATTTAGTGCAGGTCCTGGTTTTGAATTCTATGTAGCTTATGTTTTTGATGTTGATTAGCGCATAATGTTTGTTTAAGCGAGATAATTAGTCTATTTATCTATAGAAAAGAGGAACTTATCTTAATTAAGAAGTCCATAACAGATAGGCTTTATTATCTTTGGATTACAAATAAATAGATAGCGTGTCAATATTGATTTTCTTACTGATTTCTTATGTCTTACTTAGTGTAAGCTTATATCTACTCTTTCCTAAAGCCGGCGTAGATGCTACTAAAGGATTAATACCTGGAGTTAACTTCATAGAATGGGCCAAGCTAATCGGTCGTCCTTCATGGTGGCCCCTACTATTATTAATTCCGCTTGTGAATATTTTTATATTCGTAGGTATGGCAGTAGACCTTGTCAGATCCTTCGGTAAGTACAAATTCAAGCATACTGCAGCGGCAGTTATCTTTGCGCCTGCAGCTTTCTATATGTTATCCAAGAAAGCAGATGCTAAATATATAGGGCAAAATTATCTACTTGAGAAAGCCTTCAATAAAGAACTTATAGCGGCACAAAAAGCTGGAGACAAGAGATCAATAGATAGATTAATGAAGAAGAATCCTTATAAAAAAGGCATTTTTCGTGAGTGGACAGAATCTATAGTTTTCGCTGTATTTGCTGCAGCTTTTATACGTATGTTTCTGATAGAAGCATTTGTAATACCAACGCCTTCTATGGAGGGCTCTCTGATGGTAGGTGATTTTCTATTTGTATCTAAGCCAAGTTACGGTATAAGAACTCCTATGACTTATGTGATGGCACCACTTGTACATAACAGGTTGCCATTCTTTAATACAGAATCCTACTTAAAAGAACCAAGTCTTGATTATCACAGACTTCCAGCATTAGAAACTATAAAAAGAGGTAAACCATTCGTATTTAACTGGCCTGTAGGAGATACCGTATTTTTAACGAAAACAAGATCGTATACGATTGGTCAGACTAAGAGAAACAAAGACATATTTGCAAGTGACAGAGAATTACTTAGAAAAGTAAAAGCTAATGATTATGTCATCAGACCGATAGATAAAAAAGATCATTACATCAAGAGGTGTGTGGCCGTCGCAGGTGATAGTCTACAAATCATCAACAGACAATTGTATATCAATGGCCAACCCGTTGATAACCCTAAGAACTTACAGTACAGATATGATGCAGCCGGTATAGGTGATAATATCTCCAAGAAGAAATTAGAGGAATGGAATATAGCACAGACTGATGATAGCTTCTACGGAAGACCCAATGACCCAAAGATTCTATTTCTAAATGGCGAGCAAGCGCAAAAATTGAAAAGTGCATCTGATAAGATACGCCTTGAAATCTATAAAGCCCCTGTAGAATCACTTAGTCTCTTCCCACATGATCCTAAGAACTATCCTGGGTGGTCAGTAGATAACTTTGGGCCAGTATGGGTACCTAAAGAAGGCGTCACAATTGAAATAAATTCTAAGAATATAGCATTATATAGAAGAATCATCAGCGTCTATGAGAATAACACACTTGAAGAGAAAGGTGGTCAGATAATTATTAATGGTAAGCCAACTACAAGCTACACATTTAAGCAAGATTACTTCTGGGCGATGGGAGACAACAGGCATAATAGTGAAGATTCTCGAGCTTGGGGCTTTGTGCCTCATGATCATATAGTAGGTAAGCCATTATTTATATGGTTCTCTACTAAGAATGCAAGGATATTTGATGGAATTAGATTTAATAGAATGTTCAAATCTGCCAATGCTGACTAAATCAATAATAACGATCTCTCTTTTCGTTTTTTGCACAGTAAGTGTAAGCGGTCAATTGCCTATTAGTAACATCTATATGTTGACTATGACTAAAGGAGGAGGCAAGATTACCATAAAGGACCCTGTCTTCTTGACCAATTTTAACTCAGAAGGATATAATAATCAACCTAACTTCATAAGCGAAGATGTCATTCTATTCAGTACTAATTACTACTCAGCTGAACAGACTGAGATAGCTCAGTTTGAATTGTTTGATGAGACATTAACGAGAATAACATTTACTGATGAAAGCGAGTACTCGCCACAGAAGATGTCAGATAGTAACCAATTCAGCTGCGTAAGAGTTGAGTCGGATAAGATAACACAATCTCTCAGTGTGTATCCTATGGATGGCATTGGCTATGCTAAGCGCTTATTACATAACACTAATAACGTAGGATATTACTCATGGATAAATAAGAATAAGGTGGCTATGTTCTTAGTAGAAGAGCCTAATCATAATCTTGCTATAGCTGATATAGATTCTGAAAAACGAAAAATCATTCTGGATAAAATAGGTAGAACCCTACACATGACTCCTAAAGGAGAGTTACTATTTGTACATAAGCAAACTGAAGATGAGTGGTTTATTAAGTCATATAATTTCCTATCTAATCAGAGTAGGACTATAACAAAGACAATCAGCGGTATTGAAGATTTTGAGTTACTTAACGATGGTACATTGTTAATGGGTAATGGCTCTATTCTCCATCAATACAATCCTAAGTCGTCAGAGAAATCGTGGATGCCTGTAGTGGATCTGAGTGAATATAACATTGAAAATATAACTCGATTAGTGAGTTATAAGAACAAGTTGCTGATAGTAGATCAGAAGAGTTAAAAGTCGTCTCTGGCTAATTATTGCAATAAATTCTTTACTCAATTGTATAAAGCGTAATTAGAAGTCTATAATGTAGTACTTTTAGATATAGAACACTTATTACCATGAAAATACGCCTTACAATTTTTTTATATTTATTCTGTGCTGCTACTATCTTTTCTCAATCTAATGAGTGGATCGTTAGTTTCGATACGTCTCCTTCCGATGTCTTATTAAAAGAGAAGAACAATAATTCTTTTAACTCTGTGAAGCTTTTGTCAGATGATCTGAATATCTATCTGATTACCTACTCAGAAGCCGTCGATAGGAAGTTTGTTCTTGATCAATTACATGGTAAAGCTCAGGTAAGGCATGTTTCACCCAATACAGAAGTTGAATTAAGAAGAACTCCAAATGATGACTTATATGGAGATCAGTATCATCTCGATCTTATCCAAGCAGAAAAAGTCTGGGAAGAGACGACAGGCAAATCTAATGGGAATGATAATTATGTGATAGCTATGCTTGATGACGGATTTGATTATCTCCATCAAGATATCACACCTAACTTATGGAAAAATGAAGGAGAGATCCCCGCAGATGGTATAGATAATGACAACAACGGCCTCGTTGATGATTATAACGGTCTCAATATCGAAACTAACAATGACGATCATGCTATTGAAGAACACGGTTCTCAGGTCCTGGGTATACTCGGCGCCAAAGGAGATAATAGTACTGGCATTACAGGTGTCATGTGGGACGCTAATGTAATGATTGTAAGCGGGATCAGTAATGTAGGAGAAATTATCGCAGGCTTGAACTACTCATATAAAATGAAGATACTTTACGATTCTTCTAACGGCACGTTAGGAGCTAATATAGTAGCAACTAATTTTTCTGGAGGACTTAAGAGATTTTATCCAAGTGACTTTCCTGACTGGTGTGAGATGTATGACCTCTTAGGATCTGTAGGCATATTATCAATCGGATCTGTTGCTAATGAAAATTTTGATGTAGAAGCAGAAGGAGATATGCCGACATTGTGTACAAGTCCTTACCTTATAACAGTATCTAATACCGACATGAATGACATCAAAGATGATAATTCTGCTTACGGTTCTACAAGTGTAGATCTTGCTGCACCGGGTGAAAGAATAATCTCTACTGATGTAGGAAATGGATATGCAGTTATAAGTGGTACATCTGCGTGCAGCCCCCAAGTAGCTGCTGCAGTAGGCTTATTGTATACTGTCAACTGTGATGCCATCAGAGAAGAACATAAGGTTAATCCAAGTCAACTTGCTTTAGATATTAAGGAGGCCATAATTTCTGGAGTCGATGAATTACCATCATTGAGCGAATCAGTATCTAAGGGAAGGTTGAATATATTTAAATCAATGTTAGGCTTGGTTGATTTGTGTGGAGGTACTGTAATAGGAGCATTACATGTTGAGTCTATTGTACCTAACCCAATCACCAATGCTACTATGTCTTCTGGAAGCCTGCAGTATACAACAGATGTATTTTCTGAACATCAATTTATAATCAATGATGCGATGGGTAGATTAATTTTTTCTCAAAAGTTTTTTCCAAGTACATTTTCTACTAAAAGAATACTGCTTGACCAAGTGCCTTATCTCGATAATGGCGCCTACTCATTTAGCTTAATGAATGAAAATAGCATAAGCTCAACATCAGTTATAGTCGTCAATTAATTATTCTAATAGCAAAACCTATTTACCGATATGAAGATTCTTAGTATAGCCGTTATTCTAATTACTACAATCTCTTGCGGTACCACTCAGCCTATAACTATGAATGAACGAGATACGCTACTGCCGTATATTGAGATTCCTGAATATCCAGCCACCTATACTTCTGGGAATGTAATAGGAAGAATGATAGATGGATTAGGTTACAGATATTATTGGGCTACAGACTCACTCACAGAAGAGGATTTGGCCTACACGATAAGTGAAGATTCACGAAGTACTAATTATACTTTAGATCACTTATACGGCCTTTCTAAGTTTATCCTAAGTGTGATAGAAAGCGATTCATCTATAAGAGATAAAGACGCAATTGATAAAAAGTGGAGAGAGAAGAGAATACAAACTTTACATAATCTTAAATCAGCCAGTGATATAATAAAAACAATGGATGAGAAAACTATTTCTGAGTTGAAAATTGTATTTACACGAGGTGAAAATATTACAGAGTTTCCTTTCTGGAACACCATCAACGGACCGATTACAGATGCCATATATCATGTAGGTCAGATAGTCTCCTTTAGAAGAGCATCAGGAAATCCATTGAATCCTAATGTGAGTGTATTCTCAGGAAAGAACAGAGGCTAGGTTTTAATTAGCCTTTTTTCTACAAGAATTATCATTTGACATAAATAAGTTGTTATGAAAAGCGCTATAATATAACAGCTTGTATTTTTCTTAGCAAGCCAATATTACTTATTGTCAAATTGTTTTTGATCTAAGCAGTAGGCCACAAGTAAATTATAGTGATTATGAAGATTAAGTTAGAGAGGCGGTTGCCAAAGCTTTTAATCTTTATACATTTGTCTACACGCTAAGATGAACGAGAGTCCTCTCTTTACTGTCCCCAAGCTCTAATTTCTATTTTTCTTATTCATCTTTTTAATAGTTCTATTATAAAAAACAAAAAGCTTTTTATCTAAGATCTCTATTTGCGCTTCGAAGTAATTATATCTTCTTTTCAATTTTGAAGTACCAATTAATTTAAGACTAAAAAATTTGCGTCGATAATGAGCAGGAAATGGCGCTTCAACTGTATGGAAATCAGAATCCATAATGACTATACCTTTACTTCTTGAATTAAATTCTGTGTCATGAGGCATTAGCTTATATGCTGCAAAATATATATTTGCCGTTTTTAGCTTCTCTATTTTCTTGTCATCAGGTTCTAATAGAAAAGAGTAATCACCTCTCTTTATTTGGTCAACATTATCAGAGTAAAAGAAATAAACGTCACAAAAATCAAAATGGCTTTCAAACGCTTTTACTATTTTTTCATTTTCTTGTTTCTGACTTTTTCTAATCTCTTCTGCTTCCGCATGCAAGCCTAAAGAATCTAATTGAGCGATTCTTTCCCCTGATCGTTGTAGTCGACATAGTATCACACCATCATTAAGTGCTATAATGTGTTCTCTTGCAATTTTCTTCCTTGATTGGGCATTGCTATCTACTGACAAGATTAATGTCAAAACTAGTAATAAGGCAATCTCTTTCATTTAATAGATATTCTCTTCAAAAAATTTATTCCTATTGTAAGTTATGACAATAACCTGAAGACTTGCTATTCACTGATGTTTGCTACGTTATCTGAAGTTTGTAAATCAGATAAGTATTAGATATTTCTTTGGACTTATAAAATTCAAAGAGCGAGGGGATATTGGCAGAAGTATAGACTCTATATATTAAGATTTTTAAATACTTAGTAAAATTCAAAATACAACCCGAAGCAAGGTGTAGAATACCAAATAGTGCTATAAGCATCTTCAGAATCTGATTTGATTTCTTCAAAGAAATCATCTATGGATCCATTTTCTAAGTTACGGGCGTAGAAATTACAATCTCCCAAACTTCCTATCAAACATACACTTGCGCTGACATTACTTAAGTCAGTCGGAATAAAGTTATATGATACCGAATAGTCACAATCTTCTTTACCCCAAATATCATTCTCTTCTATTGTTCTCTCGATATAAGCAATAGAATTAAGAGCTGTAGGCACTTTAAAAAACGAAACGACAGTTACTGGATCAGCAGAACCCGCTTCTGAACCTAAAAGTATACCCATAACAATCGAATCTTGAAAATCCTCAATAGGGACACAAAAACTACCTTCATAGATATTTTGATTTTCGATTACAGGATTTGATTCATAGCTTACACCTGCTCTGCTTGGATATGTCTCTGCCCATATTTCAAATTTCTCAACATTTCTCAAGCGATCATCACTATTGATAATAGAAAGGTCTATACAATAGTTGAACTGCATAAATTTATCAGAGTCACACTGGTATGGATCCTCGTTTCTACAGTCTAACAATACTGGTTCTGGCGAATCTGCGCCGCAACTTATTAATAGAAAAAATGTCAAGATTGCTATATAAAGTTTTTTCATAATTAATATTTATCAGTAAATTCTTAGTCCAAATCAGGCCTTTTGCTTTCTGTAATCTCCTCTGATTGCTTCATTCGCCATTCAGAAATTTTCTGATCATGTCCAGAAAGCAATATCTCAGGAACAATATGGCCTTTAAACTCTGCCGGTCTTGTATATACGGGTGGCGCTAATAAGCCATCTTGAAAAGAATCTGTCAATGCAGAAGTGCCATCATTCATAACACCTGGTATAAGGCGTGATACAGAGTCTACGAGAACAGCTGCAGGCAACTCTCCTCCTGAGAGAACGTAGTCTCCTATAGAAATCTCTTTAGTGACGTGCATGTCTCGGATACGCTGATCTATGCCTTTATAATGACCGAGGATGAGCATGAGTCTCTTCTGTGTAGAAAGATAATTCGCAGTGCCTTGTTTGAATACTTCTCCATCGGGTGTGAGATAGATGATCTCGTCGTATTTAGAAGATGCCTTGAGTTGTGATATGCAATTATCTAATGGTTCTACCATCATGACCATACCTGCGCCACCACCGTATTGGTAGTCGTCTATCTGTTTATGCTTACCTAATCCGTAGTCTCTGAGATTAATGATATTAATCTCAAGTAGACCGGCATCGATACCACGCTTAAGAATAGAATGTGCAAATGGACTTTCTAATAATTCTGGAACCGCTGTTATGATGTCAAATACCACAGAGCAGGATTACTCTATAGCTAATAATGTCACATCAAATATTAAAGCAGCATAAGGCTTGATAGAAGCTCCTGCGCCTCTTTCTCCATATGCTAAGTCATAAGGAATATAGAACCTATACTGTGCTCCTACATCCATAAGCTGAACACCTTCCTGCCATCCTTTTATCACACCATTCAATGGGAATGAGATAGGCTCATTACGATCTACAGAAGAATCGAATACTGTACCGTCTATAAGCGTACCGTGATAGTGTACTTTGACTTTATCAAGTAATGAAGGTTTAACCCCTGGAGTAGATGGCTTAATGATTTCATACTGTAATCCTGATTCAGTAACTTTTACTTTAGGGTTATTCTTAAGATTATCAGCTAAGAACTTCTCTCCTACCGTTTTATTTTCTATACCTATTCTTGCTTGTGCTCCTTCTACGTGAGTTCTAAAATTAGTATTGGCTTCATCCAATGTCATCTTAAGAGTGTTACCAGAATATACATCCTCAAGGGCATCCATAAATGACGCTTTGTCAAGATCTGTAAATCCTTGTGACTTTAAGTTCTTGGCTATTATCAAGCCTGCACTGTAACTAATTGAATCCATTTGAGCTGATAAATTTATTGATAGTATAATGAAAAAACAAAGTGAAATACTTTTCATGATAATTTATTTCTTTGACTTTAATTCTGTGTAATATTTGAAGTATAAAGGTATTGTTTCGATCCCTTTATAGTAGTTAAATAATCCATAATGTTCGTTAGGAGAATGAATGTCATCAGAGTTTAATCCGAATCCCATCAAGACAGATTTTACGCCCATAACCTTCTCGAACATTGCGACGATAGGAATAGATCCTCCACCTCTTACAGGAATCGGTGCTTTACCATAAGTATCTTTCATAGCCATGTGAGCAGCTTTATACTCAACTGTATCTGTCGGCGTCACAGCAGGAAATCCACCATGATGTGGTCTCACTTCTACCTTTACACCATCAGGAGCTATCGACTTAAAGTGCTTAGTGAACAGCTTAGTAATCTTATCAGGATGCTGATTAGGTACAAGTCTCATGCTTATTTTGGCGTAAGCCTTGGAAGGCAAGACCGTCTTAGCACCCTCACCGATGTATCCTCCCCACATACCATTCACATCGAGAGTAGGTCTTGTAGAGGTTCTTTCTATTGTAGAATATCCCTTCTCGCCTCTGACTTCTTTAATTTTTAGTTCTTTCTTGTATTGTGTTATACTGAAGGGTGCAGAATTAAGAGCATCTCTTTCCTTCTTAGTCAACCTAACAACGTCGTCATAGAAATTAGGAATTTTAATCTTACCGTTTTTATCCTTAAGTGAAGCGATCATCTCACATAAAGCATTTACAGGATTAGATACCCCACCACCATACACACCAGAGTGAAGATCTTTATTAGGACCAGTAACTTCTACTTCAACATATGATAGTCCTCTTAATCCTACTGTTACACTAGGTATTTTGTTATCTATAACTGATGTATCAGATATCAATACAACATCACTTGCAAGTAACTTCTTATTAGCCTTACAGAAGATCTCAAGGTTGTCAGATCCGACTTCCTCCTCTCCTTCTATCATGAACTTGACATTACATGGTACACCTCCTGTCTGTTGCATAGTCTCGAATGCCTTGACATGCATATACATCTGTCCCTTATCATCACATGCTCCACGGGCAAATATTGCACCTTTAGGATGTTTCTTAGTTTTCTTAATCACTGGATCGAATGGCCCACTATCCCATAACTCGATAGGATCAGCCGGCTGCACATCATAATGACCATATACAAGGATGGTCGGCAACTTCTTATCTACCATCTTCTCTCCATATACGATAGGATGACCTGCCGTTTTATAGACTTTTACTTTACTGAGACCAGCTTCTTTCATTCTATCGGCAAGGAACTTAGCTGCCTTTTTTACATCCCCTGCAAACTTAGGATCTGCACTCACCGAAGGAATTCTTAGTAGATCTAATAATTCGTCAAGAAAACGCTTCTTGTTCTTGTCTATATACTTATTAATCTCTGTCATAACTGTTAATTATATGTTGCAAATGTAATAGTCTTAGCGAGGGAATACAATTAAATTATACTTTTGGATAAAATCAGCTCCTAAGCTATAATTAATGCGTTATCTATTCGTCATATCAGCAGTCTTTGCAGCATTGTTCTTTCTTCTTCTCGCAAGTAAGAAGGATCGTAAGCCTGAGCATACTCTCCTATCAATGATGTTCCTTCTGATTACGATTAACAGTTATTATGTGTTTCAGTTTTATGATAGCAATGATTTTTATTACATCCCTTACTTTTCTGAATTAAACTATGCTATACCCATACTCTATGGAACGCTACTTTGGTTCTATGCAAGAGCATTGACCCAGGCTCGATTCTCATTTAGGAAGTTTGATTTCTTACATTTTTTGCCATTTGTAGTTTTCTTCTGCTTCTTGATTAGTCCATTGCTTATAGATATGACGATAATAGAATCTGAGCATGTCGGGTACCCATTGATCAAGTTATTGATAACACCATTCTATCTATTCGGCACTTTATTGTTGTTAAAAAACTATAGAGCACAGTTGAAAGAGTCTTACTCTTATGAGATAGAAGTTAATCTTATGTGGCTCACGTGGATTGTCGCAGGTGCTATTCTGTTGTGGCTGATCGCGACATCAGGATACGTTTATAATACATTTAGCATTGAGCAAAAGCCTTTATTATTTGACTCCTATGTGGTTGGATTTTTAGCGATTTATTTATTTGCACTGACTTATGTTGCGATTACTCGTACAGATATATTTACTAAATATGAGAAGAAGGTTACTCCTACTAAAATAGAAGAGATCGAACCAGAAACAGCCACCGAATTAGACATAGAACCATCAACTGAAAACTACTCGCAAGAACTCACTAGTCTAAAGCAATTGGTCGAAGACAAAGAACTGTATCTTGACCCACTACTATCTATCAATAAACTATCTGAGATAACAAGAATCCCACAATACAAAATATCTAAAATACTTAATAGCCAACTCGATCAAAGCTTCTATGATTTCATAAATGGCTATAGAATAGAAGCAGTCAAAACTCAAATGGACAATGGTGCTGCAGGTGAGCTTAGTATCCTTGGCATCGCTATGGATTGCGGCTTTAATTCTAAGGCCTCATTTAATCGGGTATTTAAGAAAAGGGAGGGTATTACACCGTCGCAGTATTTGAAAAGTGTTAAGACTTAGCTTTTGGATATGAATTTGTCATGATTTTTCAGACCAAGAATCTCGCAAAATTAGATTTAATTTTTTCTTAATAAACAAAGCTTACGCTTTTTCTACAAAGGTTGCATCCCTCTTGCTTACTGGTTCTCTTATCAAGCTTTATAATTGTAGATGATATTAATTCATTATGGTAGTTACACGAACATTTCTATCTTGGAGAAGTATACTCTTTCCTTTTAAGGGAAGCTGGAAGGCTTAATGCTTTGACATTAAATTAGATTCAATGTTTTTCCGTTTACAGGACTTAGGCCCTTTCTATCAAATTTACTCTTCTCTTGCTTATGGTTCTTTGATTAGAGTATCCCTAATGATGCTAATAGTAGTGGCGACGTATTCATTAAAGGTTTCTTTTAATTGATTTTATAGTTTATCTTAAGATTTGCGAAAAGGTATTTACTTTCATGAAAAAGTCCTCTTTGGTCTGGATTGTCAAATTTAAACATCTCATTAGTTACATATATTGAAGGATTTTTAAGAGTTGACGACAGTTCATAATCCGTCAATTGATATTTTAAATCATAGACAAAGTTTATTTCTGGAGATATACTTATTAGATCATTTAGAATGATCTCATAATTTAAGCCAAATCCTATGCGACCAAAACTGACCGAATCGTATGTTTTCTTAAAATCAAATTCTTCTGTAATATAATTCCTACTATGAGCATATCTACCTTCAGTTTCTATATTTACATATACCAAACCTAATGAACAACTTAGATATATATTTTTTATGATTTCGTGTGAATAAGAAGAAAATATTTCGAATGAATTAATTCTACCATCCTCCTTAAAGCTATCAAAATCATTATCAGGACCAAAACTATTAAAGTATCCTCCAGCATAGATGCGGCTATTTTGAATTACTCTTAATCCTAAACTTATTTTGGATTTATTTATGTTTTTAGATATTGATGCTCTGAGGTTTCTCACTTGAGTGCCGTGATCTGCAAAATCGATACCACCTGCAAATCCAAATTCATATTGAGAGTAACTCATGTTATTGAAAAGAAAACAACATAGAATTATTGAAAATATAGTTTTCATTGGTTCTCTTAATTTAAAATGACAAATTCTGACTTTATAAATATGATCTCATCTTTCAACTCAGATCGCTGCTAACACTTTATTAAAAAAATTCATTCTCGATATGAGTAATATTGCTTCAACATAAGAAGAACTCTATGAGCCAAAAGATAAGACGCTTATCCTAACTGAAAACTATTTCGCTAACCTTCAATATACTTAACTGGACTATCCGTATTATAAAAAAAGAAAGACCATCTATCCGCTTCTTCTTCTATGACCTTAGAAGTCGGCTTACCCGCTCCATGGCCTGCATCTACAGCTATACGTAAGATGACAGGGTTCTTGCCCTTATGCACTTCCTGCAACTTAGCACCAAACTTAAATGAATGTGCTGGCACCACCCTATCATCATGATCAGCAGTTGTAATCATCGTCGCAGGATACTCTACACCTTCCTTAAGATTATGCAATGGAGAGTAGCTCAGTAGATTATCAAAATGCTCTGGGTCATCACTCGATCCATACTCAGGGACCCAACCCCATCCTACTGTAAACTTATGATACCTCAACATATCCATGACACCTACAGCAGGGAATGTTGCCGCAAATAATTCTGGCCGCTGTGTCATCGCAGCGCCTACAAGCAATCCGCCATTAGAGCCACCTGCTATTGCTAATTTTTCTTTAGATGTGTACTTCTCAGAAATGAGATATTCTCCTGCTGCTATAAAGTCATCAAATACATTCTGCTTATTATGTAGCATTCCAGCTTTATGCCATTCTTCTCCATATTCTCCACCACCTCTTAAGTTAGGCATGGCGAATACACCACCATTTTCTAATAATATAATTCTGGAAGTACTGAATGATGGTGTTAAGTTAACATTGAACCCACCGTAAGCATACAAGTATGTGGGATTATTGCCATCTAATTCTAAGCCTTTTTTGTGTACTATAAACATGGGAACTTTAGTGCCGTCTTTACTTGTGTAGAACACTTGTTTTTCGACATAATCAGAAGGCGTAAATTTTAAATCAGCTTCGAAGAATTCTGTAGATGTATCTGTGTCGACATCATACTTATATATTGTATTTGGAATCGTAAAAGAACTGAAAGAATAAAAGAATTCCTTGTCCGTTTTTCTACCTCCAAATCCTCCTGCCGTTCCTAATCCTGGCAGTTTAATTTCTTTCTTATTACTGCCGTCGAGATTGTAACTATAGATTCTTGTAGTTACATCCTTGAGGTAGTTAGCCCATAATTTTCCAGCACCAGTATTGACACCTTGCAACAAATCATCAGTCTCGGGGATTACCTCTTTCCATGATTTCTTTGCAGGAGACTTAAGATCTACATCTATCAGTCTGTATTTAGGCGCATCTATATCTGTCATAACTAAAAAGTGATCACCTATATTATCAATAACAGAACTTTTGTTTTTAAACCCTTTGAACAGAGGTGTTATCGGACCATCTTCCTTAAGGTTCTTGTAATATGTCTCAAATCCATCCGTACCTGTAGAAGCATATAAAACCAAATAATCCTTACTTTCTGTAACACCACAGAAATGATAGATTAATGGCTCAGAATCATTGCCAAAGACTTTCTTATCTTCTGATTGGTCTGTACCAAGTTTATGATAGTATACAGCATGATATTCATTCTTGGCACTAAGTTCTAATCCATCACTGGGTGCAGGATATCTGCTGTAGAAAAAACCGTTATCATCCCAACTTGCTCCTGAGAACTTGACCCACTTTAAGACTTCAGGCATTTTCTTTTTAGTAGACAATTCCATAACATGAATTTCTTGCCAGTCACTTCCTGCACTTGACTGAGCATAAGCTACATACTTATCATCGGCTGAGAATCCTAAGAGATTTATAGATACAGTACCATCAGCTGACAATGCATTAGGATCAATAAATACTTCTGGTTCTCCATCAAGACCTTTCTGATAGAAAATTACTGACTGATTCTGTAACCCATCGTTCTTACTAAAGAAATAATAATCACCAATCTTGTAAGGAGAACTTAATTTCACATAATTAAATAATTCTTCATAACGCTCTCTAATCGCCTCTCTGTATGGAATAGATTCAAGATACCCAAAACTCACTTCGTTCTGGTCCTTGACCCATGTCTTAACTTCATCAGATGTATCAATCTCAAGCCATCTATATTCATCTGTAATAGGAGTTCCGTTGTAATCATCTACAATGGATGTATCTCTACGCGTATCTGGATATGTTAATGCTTCCATTTTTTCTTTCATCTTTTCGTTGTCAGATTGACATGATTGTATGATTATGATCGTTATTATGAATGTGAATATTCGTAACATATTAATGAATTTATTAATGAATCAGTCCATTTTTCAACAAAGTTGAAGAAATTATGAAACTGTAAGCTCAATATAGTAAACTAAACAGATACATTCATTATTGGTTTTCTTCCATTTACAAGTTTATATTTTGATAATTTTATGATCTTATGAAAGATTCACTCTAATGTATAACAGTACCATGACATATAAAGGATCAATTGTTCTATGCGTTATAGGGATATTTTCTTTCAGCCAAGGTATTGCGCAAAGCAGTATGCAATGGTTTAATCCTAATAGTAAAACCCAATATATTGAAGATCCTGTTCCTGTAGATTGCGATCTCAAGTTTAATGGTATAGATAGTAAGTTAGGAATTGAAGTTGTAGAATTTGAGGCCAAGCCATTATTAGTGCATACTCATCCACAAGTACAGAAGTGGATGAAAAACAAGTATTTACTGGAATGCTCTGCTAACATCTATAAAGCCGAAGAAACAACCTTCCTCCTTTTACACCTAAAGATAAACTCTGAGAATGCTAAGCATGCGTACGGCAACTTAGAGAAAGGATCGCAACTCAAAATCATCTTTAATGATGGTGAGCATATCTATCTTGATAATATAGAAAGAGATAGAGGAACTGCACAGAGATCTAAGGGCACTACCACTTATGAAGGCATCTACCCTTTAAGTGGATATGATATAAAAGAGTTAGGTAGAAAGAGCATCACTACAGCTGGTATCGTATGGGAAGAAGGCTATCAAGAATATGATGTACAGAACTTTGAGCTTCTCAAACAACAAATCAACTGTCTGAAAAATATATAAATGCTTGGATTAAAATTACCTACTGATCCTCGATGGGTTAATCTTGCGGAGATGAGCCTTGAGGAGATATTAACTGATCATGCTTACTGTGAGCAAAAGGCCACGATATCATGTATATCGCTGATACAAGGATTTCCTGATAAAGAGAGATTAATAAAAGAGTTATCTCCGATCGTGCAAGAAGAATGGAGTCACTTCCAACTTGTACTTAAAGAGCTAGATAAAAGAGGACTCACTTTGGGCTTCCAAAGAAAAGATGAGTATGTCAATAAGCTCCTTAAGTTCCAACAAAAAGGCGGCGGTAGAGATAACAGCTTGATGGAACGCCTTCTTACATTTGCACTTATAGAAGCACGTTCTTGTGAGAGATTCAGATTATTATCATTGCATATATCAGAAGAACCGCTTAAGGAGTTTTACCATGGATTTATGGTATCAGAGGCTGGTCACTACAGACTATTCTTGGATCTTGCGATCCACTATGGTGATGAAGAAGTAGTCAAGAAAAGATGGCAAGAGTACTTAGACCACGAAAAAGAAATTATTAATGATCTCACCCTGCGTGGTGATAGAATGCATTAATACAACTATAACTCTGGATGCCTATGGATAACTATTGGAATAAGAGGTACTTAGATAAGGCTACTGGATGGGATATAGGCTATCCCTCCACACCGATCAAAGAATACATCGATCAACTCACTGACAAGACCATATACATACTGATTCCTGGTGGTGGTAATGCCTATGAGGCGGAGTATCTATATGATAATGGATTTTTTAATGTTAGTGTAATTGATATTGCTCAGATTCCACTTGATAATCTGAAGAAACGAGTCCCTAATTTTCCTACTAATCAACTTATTAATGCTGATTTCTTTGAGCACTCTAAGCAGTATGACCTTATAATAGAACAGACTTTCTTCTGTGCAATTAATCCGTCTTTGAGGGAAAACTATGTAAGAAAAGCACATTCTTTGCTCAAGCCAGAAGGCAAGTTAGTTGGGTTATTATTCAATACTAAATTTGAGAAAGCGGGACCTCCATTTGGAGGAACGGCATCAGAATATAGAAGCCTATTTGAGGATAAATTTGAAATACAAGAACTATCTACAGCGTACAATTCTATACCTCCACGCGATGGTGTAGAATTATTTATAAAGTTCCTAAAGAAAATAAACTAAACTAATTATCCAGCAACGGGGTTGTTAATTTTTTCTTTCGATTGCATACCTGTAAAGAAGTCATTCTCAGAATCTTTACTGACTTTGATTCCTCCTTTGTCGCTTCTTATAGCTCTTGAGAATAGAGAGTATTCATTCTCGAAAATAAACTTAAGTATCAGCTTAGTCCATGACTCATGATATACTAAAGTGTTGTAATATTCTGGCGCTATCTCTCTTATCTTAGGTAGATTATTCCATGGTACGTATGAGAAGTCATGGTGCTCATTATGGTATCCTACATTAAAAGCCAACTTATTTAATGGACCATAGTAGCTGTAAGTCTCTTGTGGTGGGGCAATAAGGTAATGCTCTTGTATCCATCTTGCTCCTAAGGGATGTAGGCCTATAGAAAAGAAAAACGAAAATGCTAAATACAAAATAGCCATCGGTCCTACTACCATAAATAGTACGATATCAAATGCTATCAATGTGATTAAATTGATCCACACCCACTTACTCTGGAACTTGACTTCCTTTAGTCTAGGCGGTCTTAGACCTTGAAATACAGGAAATAATAAAAACCACAATGACTTTCCGATAAAGTTAGATCCTATGACTTTGGCCTCCCAGTAACTTGCAAGATCTGCGTCTATGTCATGATGACCTTGGAAAGCATGATGCTTCAGATGGTACTTCCTGAAAGAAACTGAACTCGGAAAACCATTAGCTAGATCACACATAATACCTCCCCATAGGTTAGCTAATCGACTCTTAAATACCATATTATGGGTAAACTCATGAATAAGTACGAATAATGCATGATTAGCAAAGGCGCCAAAACAAAAGGCTGCAATCATGATCATCCACCAAGACTGATCGCGTAGTACAAATGCAATTCCTAACTGCAATACCACTATAAATAGAGCATAATAGAAGGTATTGGGGTTTCTACCCATGAGCTTTTTAATCTCAGGATACTTCTTAATAATCTCCTTAGTTCTCTGTATGTGAGGCTCTTCTGAATGAGAGTGAAGGAAGTCTGGAGTAGCTTTAGTCATTATAATTATGATTAATATTTGTCAAAGTTAATAATTCCTCAAATTAAGATTTGCATGATTCTTGTATTCATTATACTTTACTTACGTAAAATTATTGTATACCCACCCTTGCTAACAATGATTAAGGCAAACTGTTCTTAATAATTGTCAGAAAATTCAGAAACAGATTTTATATTAATTATTTGTAATTCAATGAATTACACATATATTGTATTACGATAAGTTATATTATTTTTATAATCGATACGCTATTGAGCCCTCGATATATATATACTTATTAATTACAGAGAAACCTATAAATTATGGATTTACCTAAAGTTCTTATTATTGACGATAGAGAATTCGATAGAATTCTTTACAAAGAATATCTCGGATCACCTAACTATAACTTCTCAGAGTTAGAAGATGGTGAGACAGTATTAGAGAGACTATCAGAATTTAATCCAGACATCATATTGCTCGATTGGCAGATGCCAAAAGTAGGTGGATTAGATACTCTTAAGATACTAAAGAAGAACAAACTTTTTAATGGTATACCGATAATTATAATCACAGGATTACAAGATGAGTCTGTCCTTGAGGAAGCATTTGATTACGGAGGAGTTGATTTCCTTAACAAGCCTGTAAGCAAGATAGAATTGACTGCTCGTGTACATAGTGCCATTAAGTTAAATGAAGCAACTAGAACACTCACGCAACAGAAACATGAGCTATTAGAGCTTAACCAAATCATACAGAATCAAAAATCAGAGCTTGAAAAATCGCTCTCATTGAAGAGTCAACTCATCGATTCTAATGCAGAAGAGCATCAGAAAAACATCAACGAAGTCAAGAGAAAACTAATGACTCTTGAAATAGATAATACAAAAGTCTCCAATCACCTTAAAGCTTTCCATAGCTCATTAGAAGAATCTTATAATGAACTCAGAGCTGAAAACAATGAGAGTCTCGTACTACGTAAGCTGAGACAACTCATGAGAAACGCTCAGAGCCTATCTATGGAAGATCAATCATGGAGCGAATTCAAAGAAGTTTTTGAAAGCTTAGATCATAAATTCTTCGACAAATTAAACGAACGTAATCCTAAGTTGACTTCATTAGATCTTAAGCACTGTGCTTATATAAAAATGAACCTCGATAATTATGAGGTGGCTAATATATTCAATGTAGAACTTAAGAGCTTACAGATGACACGATATCGTCTTAAGAAAAAACTTGCTCTCGATAATGAAGAGAGTCTTAGAGAATTTTTACTAACCGTATAACATTATTAATCTACAGTATTACTATCAATCTACACTTATACCCTTACTTATAGTGAAGTGAAATGTACTTCCCTTATTAAGTTCTGACTCTACCCATATCTTACCATTATGTTGGTCAATAACTTTCTTACATATGGAGAGACCTATACCTGTACCGGTGTATCGATTTTCGCTATGCAGCTTTTTGAACATTAAGAAAATCTTATCTAGATATTCCTCCTCGATCCCGATACCGTTATCTCTAACGGTAAACTGATGTCCGTCTGATATTTCTCTATATGATATATCAACTTTAGGTTTATCGCCCTTATCGACAAACTTAATTGCATTAGTTATCAGATTCTGAAACACTTGCCTTATTCTTGAATTGTCTGCTACAACTGTCGGCATATCAGCGATTATTAATTCTGTATTACTTTCTTCTATGGTTGTTATGATATCTCGTTGTAAGCCCCTAAGCATTTTATTAAGGTCTACATGCTCAAAAACAACTGCTTGAGTATTAATACGAGAATAATCCAATAGATCATCGATGAGGACTTGCATATTAGTAGATGCTGCTAGTACGATATCGATAAATTTCAAATTCTTTTCATCAACTTGATTAGCAATGTTTTTCCTTAACAATTGCATGAAACTAATGACCGACCTAATAGGTGCTTTAAGATCATGCGAAGCTATATAAGCGAAGTTCTCTAATTGTAGGTTAGAATCGATGTACATCTGCAGATCTTTATTACTTTCATTAAGATCTAAGATTTGTTTTTCAATAATTTTTTCGGACTTCTTTTTTTCAGTTATATCTAATATGTGTCTAATAATATAAAGCTTACCCTTTACAGGTACTACATTCTGAATTAAGTATAAATCAAAAACTTCATTTCCAACCTTAAGTTGAATTTCACAAGAAGTACGATTATTCTCTAGTAGGTCTTGAACGATTTTCTTTGCAGTTTCTAATCCAGTCATACCATTTCTTTGAATGGGAGTAAGGACATCAACAATCTCATTAATGGAAGTAACTGTTCTTGTAGAACCGTTAAGATACTTATACATTAACTCATTACGAACTATGACCTTATTTCTATCATCAGATTCTAAGAATGGTTCCATATCTTCTAATATGGGGGATACAGTAGGTAGTTTGTATTCCACTATATCTATACCTTCAGCAGACTCAGATATTAATTTTTCATAGATAGCAGTTTTACGTTTGTTCTCCATCGTGATGCTGTATTGTAAACTGATATCTTTAACAACAAGATATGCTATTGTCTCCTCTTCTAATGATGGAAAAATTGAAATCTCAACAAGCTTCTCATTTTTATCTGAATCATATAATACAGAAGTAACCTTTAGAGTCTCTCTTTTTTTAATTTTAATTAATGCCTTATTGAATTCTAACCACAAGTTAACATCTGGTAAGTAATCTGATTTTTTTGGTAACATATCTTCCTTAGAAATATTATCTATTCTGTCTAACCCATAAAATCTTAAGAAAGCTTCATTATGATCTAACAATTCCCATGTGTCAAAATTATATACAAGAATGGAGTCATTCATGTTCTTGAACAATGCATTGTAATTACCTTTTGCTACTTCAAGGTTACGTTCGATAGTCATTCTATCAGTAACATTATTAAATGTCAATAGAAACTCAGGATCAGCGACGCTGTCATTGTTTATTAGTGACCCTATACCTTCAACAAAGACTGTAGATCCATCTTTATGAATAAGTCTTAAAGAAGTAATTGTATTATTATCTGAAAGTTCCTCTAAGTAAATTTTCATACTCTTTTTATCAGAGTCATGAAGCAGATCGTACAAGTTAGTATCCGTCAATTCCTTAGTACTATAACCAGTTATATTAATTGCACTTTTGGATACATCTAATATCTCTCCTCTTAAGTTGCTTCTAATGATACCAGAAGGTACGTTCTCTACTAACACCCTTAACTGGGCTTCACTTAACTCCAGCTCATTCTTACTTTGAATGAGTTCTGAGATATCACGACATACTTCTAAGCATCCAATAATCACATTATCCTGATCCACTACCGGAGAATACATACTTTCTACTGACATATCAGAGCTGTTCTTACCTACGTAAGATATCTTCTCCCCTTTTAACACTTTCTTGTAATATTCAGAATTCCATCTCTTAAGAATATTGGGCTCGATAATATTACTTAAGTATTGGCCTACAACTGGTCTTATCCCACAAAACCTTTCGAAGTCATCCTGTGCTTTTTGATTTATCGCTATTAATTTAAAATCAGGATCTATAGCATATATAGAATTAAAGGTACTGTTAAGGACGGCATTAAGTGTAGATAACTGCTGACCTATATTTCTACTCTTAAGTACGCTTTCTGTAATGTCAGTAGAGCTTTCTGTGAATCCTATAACTTCATTATTTGCATTTAAAATAGGAGTTATTACAACTTCTAAAAATATGTTCTGACCATTGATGGTATAGTTGACGATCTCTTTTTTATGACCATCAGCCGGAGGCAGTTCAATCTTAAGAGTTGATTTATTCCAGAAAGAAGAAGGATTAGAAGCTATAGAATTTATATGCATTCCTTTCTCTAAGTTTATACCCAGAAAATCCTTATGTAATAATCGAGCTTTCTCATTAAAGAAAATGACCTTCATATTCTTATCAAACGACAAGTGACTATCGACAGATATATCTAAAATACTTTTGTAGACTTGGTTATTCCTGCTTGCAAGAGCTTCATTATTTTTAAGGTTGGTAATATTGTTTATGAATATCATATATCCAACAAACGCTTTATGGCTATCGTGTACAGGACTACAAGATTTCTTAGTGTACATTACCTCATCTTCTAAGTCTACAGTATCTTCAAATTCAACACTTTCTCCATTCTCGACCCTGTCTAAAATCCTGCTTCTAAGAGATACAAATCTATCAGAACCTAAGAGGTCAGAGAAGTTCTTACAAGTCTTGATTTTTCTTTTATATTCAGACACAGCGAAGTCTGCAGCTGCCTTATTAAAGCTAACGATATTATAATCCTTATCTAACGACAGTTGACCTATAGGAGACTCATCTTGTATTGAAGGAATAAGTAGGAGACTCTCCTTAGGGGCAGCACCCTTAACAATTGAATCATTGTATCCTGCTCTAATGATCTCTTGATTATCAAGAAACATATAATAATTGTAAAATGATCTACATGGATTCAAGATCCATTCATATTCCATCTCTACTGAAATGCGTCTCTTAAATGAAACATGCAATAAACTATCAATTGTAATAGGAACGTATAGCTGCGAGACACTTTTCTTTTTTTTATTTATTTGATATAGTATATGTGTACCATCATCCAGAAATAAATGTTGCTTCTGCAGTGCTGTCAAGACGTTGCTGGGAATAGCTAACGCTAAGCCTGTATACTTACTATCAACAGAATCAATAATCTTCCAGTTACCATTATCTGATTTACACATGAGAGAAACATCATCTGCATCTAACGCTTTAGCTACAGTCGAAATAAATTTTTCACTACATTTCTGAGCATTATCAGAATGACCATAGGACCGGTAAAGAGATAATTCCAATTTTTCATAATCGACTTGCGGGACCTTAACATTATCTATCATATACTAAATTTAACTAATATGTTTCTATATATCAAATTTCTTTGATACTGGAAACACTTAAAATGGAGTAGAATTTGACTTTAAGAAATAGTCAAAGAGGTGATAATTGTCAAATTTAATATAGATTTGATTTCGATATGGGAAATAAAGTCAATATAGCTATAGATGGACATTCTTCTTGCGGCAAATCAACCCTTGCTAAGGATATAGCTAAAGCCTTGTCATATATCTATGTAGATTCTGGCGCTATGTATAGGTCAGTGGCACTCTACGCGATAGAGAATAATGTTGATATTGAAGATGCACGTCAGTTGCAAGATGCGCTTACAAGAATCAATATTGATATAAAAACAGAAAACGGAAATTTCCACATCTTATTGAATGGTGTTGATGTAACTGAACGGATCATAGCTATCGATGTGTCCAATATAGTATCTGAAGTGGCCGCTAAGAGTATAGTGAGACATAAGTTAGTCAAGATACAACAAGACTTAGGTCATAGTAAAGGCGTCGTCATGGACGGTCGTGATATAGGATCTGTCGTCTACCCTGATGCTGAAGTAAAGCTTTTCGTCACTGCTAATATTGATGTAAGAACAAAACGAAGATATGATGAACTAATATCTAAGAATATGACTACGCCTTACGAGGATGTAAAAATAAATCTTGCACATAGAGATCATATCGATTCTACAAGAGATGATAGTCCGCTCATACAATGCGACGATGCCGTCCTAATCGACAATAGCTATATGGGACTTGATGAGCAATTATTCGTAGCTCTAAAAATCGTCGATGAAAAAATAGAAAAAGCTAAGGAAAATTAAGATTTCTGAAAATCAGTCTTACTTATATTCTCAAAGGAACTCTCTACCTGCAAGCCTAATAATTTAATGAGGACCTTAGCTGAAGTAACCACATCTTTCTCGCAATATACTGCGATTCTCTCTACATCATTATCATCCCAATATACGCTGTGTACCATAGAACCATCTATATCGTCCTTAGGCGTCGGCACATCCAATACATGGGCGAGTAATGCAAGTGATGTAAAGTTCTTATAATCACCAAAGCGCCACATCGACATCGTATCGATAATGTGATCAATCTCCCAGGGCTTCTTTCCTGTAATGTCTAAGCGCTTAGGTATAGGAATCTTATTGATCAATAATCTTCTGCATATAAAGGGCACATCAAATTCTTTTACATTATGACCACAGAGATACTGCTTCTTGGGTTGATCAAAATGCTTATTCATAAGATCAACAAAGTCTTCAAGAATAGCAGACTCATCCTCGCCATAGAATGATTTAGTTCTCATACCTACTATGTCATCATCCTCTATTATTACAAAGCCTATAGATATACATACAATCTTAGCAAATTCTGAGTAGATAGCTCCCTTACTCAGATAGAGATCAGAAGCGATTGCTTCAGAGATATTCTTATCCCTAAGCAGTAATCTTGACTTAGACAACCAGAAGCTTTTCAGCTCTGGAGATAGCTTATAGTAACTGGATTCTACACCAGTAGTTTCTATATCTAAAAATAATATATCATCAATGTGCTTGCGTATTGACTTCATCTTACTAACTAATATAGGGATTACCACTAAAGATGTAAAATATCATACTCATGGAAAACCCCATTTTGTTGATAATTGCTTTTAATTGCGGTGCTTTAAAAGCATATTTGTGTAAAATAAATTTATCATGAGCACTAAATCTAATGGACTATCACTTATAAGTATATTATTACTTATAGCATTTTTAGGATTATCAGCCTTTCTTTGGATGACAAATTCTAATCTAAAGAAGGAACTCCAAACCGAAAAAACTGCAAATTTAGATCTTGAAAAACTCCACACAGAGTTAGATCAAAGTTACCAAACGTCATTATCTGATCTGGAAAAACTCAGAGGCGACAATCAAGAACTTAACGAACTTATAGACTCTCAAAAGGAGGAGTTAGGCAAGATTAAGAAACGTGTCAGTGGTCTTATATGGACAGAAAGAGAACTCGGTAAAGTAAGAACCGAGATAGACAATCTCAATAACGTAGCATCACAGTATATTTCAGAAATAACGCAACTCAAAAAAGATAATCAATTACTGACAACTAAGAACGTAAGTCTCACTGAAGCTAACTCGACAATGACTCAGGAAATAGAAGTCAATAAGAAAAGAATAAACAAGTTAGATTCTGTAAAGACACTACTCGTCAATCAGACAGAAGAATTAAATGAATCAAATAATACGCTCGCTACTAAGGTAGACATGGCAGAAGCAATTAAGATCAATTACATAGAAGTAAAAGGCTATGATGTCAAAGATGATGGCTCTCTAAAGGAGAAAAGCAGAGCAAAGAAAGTAGATATGCTAAGAGCTTGTTTTACTACTGAGACAAATTTAGTTACGGTTGCTGGCGAAGAAGAATTTCAGGTAGCGTATACATCTCCGTCTGGAGAATTGCTCTATGTAGAAGAGTTAGGTTCTGGAACAATTATGAATAAATTAAGCCAGAAGAAAGAAAGATATTCTGCTGCAGGAGTTATACAGTATAAAAATGAAGAATCTACAGCATGCTTAGATTGGACACCTAACTTCGTATTGACTAAAGGTCTCTACAAGATATTAATATATAATAACGGCTTTGAGGTAGGCAGCGGTGAGTTTAAGCTGAAATAAAGAAAATATAAAGAACACAACTTTTGTAGAACCTTAGATGTTATATCTTGGGTTCTTTTTTTATACATACATAAGAATTAATGATAGGTTGGAAGTTTTCTAATTATACAATGAAGGAAGGTAAGAGCACCTTTGATGAGTTGCTTAACCTCTTCAAAGAATTACTTATACATACTTCTGGAGATGTCAATGAAGCACTATCATGGCTCACTGCAATAGATAATGAGCATAAGATAACAACTGATGATTACGGTATCGCTGACTTTATAGATGACCTTAAGAAGCAAGGCTATATTAAAGATAATGGTGATGGCAAAGCTGGGCCAGGTAACTATAACCCTACTAATAAGATGGAGGTTTCTCTCAGACGCCATGCTCTCGATGACATATTCGATCAGCTCAAGAAATCTAAACAAGGCAAGCACAACACAAAATCAACAGGTCAGGGCGATGAATTCACCTCAGAATTAAAGCCCTATGAATTTGGCGATAAGCTTGATAAAATCTCTATTTCTGAATCATTGAAAAATGCTCAGATTAATCACGGTTTGGACAAATTTCAACTGACTCAAGATGATCTCGAAGTACACGAGACGTTTTTCCAATCACAGACGAGTACCGTACTTATGATTGATATCTCTCATAGTATGATACTCTACGGAGAAGACAGGATAACTCCTGCTAAGAAAGTAGCGATGGCTTTATCTGAATTAATTATGACAAGGTATCCTAAAGATAGTCTGGATGTTATAGTATTCGGAAATGATGCATGGCAGATCGAAATCAAAGAACTCCCCTACCTTGAAGTCGGCCCCTATCATACTAATACTGTAGCAGGATTAGAATTGGCGATGAATATCCTGAGAAGGCGTAAGAACCCTAACAAGCAGATCATGATGATCACTGACGGTAAACCTACGTGCATCAAGAAGGGAAAGAAATATTATAAAAATGCTTTCGGTTTAGATAGAAAGATATTAAATAGAACACTCGGACTCGCTATGAAAGCCAGAAAACTTCAGATACCAATCACTACATTCATGATAGCTCGTGATCCGTACCTGGTACAATTTGTAGATCAGTTTACAAGAGCTAATAATGGTAAAGCATTTTACAGTTCTCTCAAGGGATTAGGAGAATTTATATTTATGGATTACAAGCAGAATAAGAGAAAGAAAAGAAATTAAAAAAATATACTCAATAGGATAAAAAATGGATCATACTAAAATTAATACTTTAGGAGCACTCAAGGCATCAGGCTATAAACCGAAATCTATAAAAGATGAAGCCAGAGACAACCTCATCAATAAGCTCAAATCTAAGGAAGAAATATACGAAGGCATCGTAGGATTTGAGGATACAGTCTTACCTGATCTCGAGCGGGCATTATTATCCAAGCACAACATTCTGTTGTTAGGATTAAGAGGTCAAGCAAAAACTAAAATTGCTCGCCTGACGACTAACCTATTAGATGAGTATATTCCTGTAGTGACGAATTCTGATCTTAATGATGATCCTATGGCACCTCTATCTACATCAGCTACGGACATAATTGCAGAGCATGGTGATGACACGCCTATACACTGGATACATCGTGATGAGAGATATGTCGAGAAACTTGCTACGCCAGATGTAAGTATCGCAGATCTTATAGGTGATGTAGATCCTATCAAAGCAGCAACTCTTAAGCTGCCTTACTCTGATCCTCGAGTTATCCATTACGGTCTTATTCCAAGATCACATAGATCAATATTTGTATTGAATGAATTACCTGATCTCCAAGCGAGGATACAAGTCTCTCTCTTCAATATTCTTCAGGAAGGGGATATTCAGATAAGAGGATTTAAGTTAAGATTGCCATTAGATATTTTGTTTGTATTTACAGCTAATCCTGAAGATTATACCAATAGAGGCAGCATCATCACTCCTCTGAAAGATAGAATAGAAAGTCAGATACTTACCCACTATCCCAAGTCAACTGATATCGCTAAGAGCATTACGACACAAGAGAATAAAGTCAATGATTATGTCAAGAGCAAAATTATTATTCCAGATCTAATGAGAGATTTGATAGAGTACATCGTATTCGAGGCTCGTAACAGTGAGTTAATAGATGAAAAAAGTGGCGTATCAGCAAGGCTTAGTATCTCAGCATTAGAGAATCTCTACAGTGCCGTAGAGAGAAGAATGCTTATCAATGGTGAGACGGAAGGCACAGCTCGTATCTCTGATTTCTGGGGTATCATTCCTTCTATTACTGGTAAGGTAGAGCTTGTCTATGAAGGTGAGCAAGAAGGGCCTTATAACGTCGCCTTATTTTTATTTAGCGGCGCTATCAAAAAATTATTCTTAGAGATTTTTGATCATCCTGATGAAGCCCAGAAGAAAATGGATAAGGATCCTTTCGGCACACTCAGAGCATGGTTTGGCGCTGGTAATGAGTTGGACGTATTAACTGAGATGACACAGAAAGATTATGAGGATGTGCTGTCTAAAGTTCCGGGATTATCTAAAGTTGTAGATAATTATAACCTTAACACACACCCTTATTTATATATGGAGTTTCTGATGCACGGCCTTGCAGAATATGAAGTTATCAGTAAGGAGATTATGGATCGGAGTCTTACGTTCCGAGATCCATTAGCTAATATTTTTGATGGTATGAATTAAAAGGCAAGTCTTATATTAGGTATAGACCAAAATTGACTGCCAAGTTCTTAGTTACTTGGTCTATGCTTAGCTTGCAGACCTTGGAAGAAGTTTCTTAAGAACTGATCTAAGCATGGACGGTATTGATTCTGAGTACGCTTTCTGAAGAATGCACTTATCTCATGCCTGCTGACATTCATTCCCGTCAGCTTTATGATGTCGACCATGTCAGTATCTTTTAATTCCAGAGCAATTTTTACTTTTCTAAGAATCTGATTGTTATCAAGTTGCCTTTCTGGAACAGCTTGAGGTCCATCACGTTTACCCCTATGTAATATGATAAACCCATTTAGAAAAGTGGCTAAAGCAACATCCTTCATCTCTACAAAAGCATCATCCTCTTCTCGCTTCATCCAATTACTGACATCTTCTCGTGACACACGATCACCAGCACTCGCAAATATATCCATCATCTGACTATCAGAATAATCAAAAGTATATCTTAAGCGTCTGAGTATATCATTATTATTCATAGAGAAATAGATTATAAAATTAATAGTAAAATTGTAGTCAAGGTATTCATAAAGTTAAATAGTAAAATTAGAATAAGTCTAAAGAATATCTCGACCTAAAAACTTACTTTTCAATTCTTTGTTCTCAGTAGCGATTATAACTGAGATAGCTTTAGTAACAGTACTGTGATGTAAATAATTCAATATTGCACTTCTTTCTGGCTGTGGTAATAGACTAACTATACCATTGAGAATAATAAGCGAAACATCGGACTCTACAGCAAGAATAATATCCAATATTATCTTATTGCTAATACTTAGATCAGTACAATATTGATCTATGGAAATACTGAATTTATCAAGCATAGATCTATGATGTGACAGGTCAGCGCTTCTACCCTTCACTATCATGTAGTTCTGTATTTCTTCCTCAACTGTTACATCATCCGGAAAGTTATGACAGCTATCGACAAGAGCTATCTGACTTCTGATTACGCTTTTAGATCTATAGTCTATATTATCGACTATGCTCTTACCCAATATCGTAATATCAGTATCCATACCTTTCTTACAGAAGTAAATCTTATCAAGTAAAGATGTTATATGCGATAACGAAACATACAACCATTCTCCTGTATAGATTTCGACTGATTCCGCGAGGGCTTCCTTTTCTGAGGAACCTAAAATATTTAGAATCTTCGTTTCTGGAAGCAGGCTATGCACTGTAACTATTTAGCTTGGATTGTAGAGAAAGATATAACAGAACACGGTATACCCCAACTGATAAATGACATTACATCGATATCAGCATCTACTATACAAGTGACATCAGCACCTCTATACTTTAATTGTTCTGGAAAATCTATGGGCAGATAATTGTCATCAGCTTCGATACCCCAGAAGCCACCTTCTAAGTCTTTATAGACTACCCTACCGCTGATTTTTTTTAAGCTATTCACTATCTACTAATTGTGAGGGATGTGATGAATTATACTCTTGATATTCTATTCTGTTTTAATAATTTTTCGATGGTGCCATTAAGGCTTTGTATCATTTTACTCTGATCAGTAATTGTATCCTTAAGCGTTTCTACCACTTTATCTAAGCCGTTTCTGATATTATTAGGCGACTGCATAAAGCATGAAATCTTAGATGTCACCAGCCATACTTCCTTCACATCTCCGACAAATAAATCAATGTCTTGATAAAAAGTATTGTCAGATACTAATCTCAGGATGCCCTCTTGGTTTATTCTATTGATGACCCTCTTGACAACAATTCCATCATTAGATATTATAATATATACATAATTATTCTTGATAGATGACATCCAATCTTGCTGTTCTATGCTTTGGCAGATTAGCTTGTCTCCAGAAAAGATACTTGGCTCCATACTATCTCCTAATACATCAAAGCATCTAAAATTACCATGTTGATATCGAGCATCGGGTAGAGAAAATTTCACTAACTCATCTACATAATTTTCTTGATGGACTTGATCTATATATCCAGCTTGTGCTTCAAAGGGCACATAAACGATAAGTTCTCTACAATCATTACTACGAGCAGGGGTTCTACTGATATCAACAGTAGAATCTGATAGCATTAAGGATCCTGATCCACGATACAAGTAATTAAGATTAATATCATAATGCTGTGCACACTTATGTATAATATCAGAATTTACATGACGCTTTCCAGTCATGATATCACTGATACATTGTGGATGCACTGATATCTTTAGCGCTAACTGTCTCACGGAAGGAATGAACTTTTCTTCCTTGAGATATTTTACTAATTCTATAAATCTAATAGTGAGTTGACTTTCCTTCATTGATTTTCTAAGTTGGTAGTATAAATATATATAATTTATTCATATATATAGAATAATGTAATATATAATTAAAGCAACTTACTTTAACATACTCGCTGTATCTTACTGATAATCAATGCTTTTTTAGTACAAATTAAATTTTAGACTAATATGTTTTTATATTACAAATATGTATATGTACTAATTATGCTGATTTTATTTAATATTTTATCAAAGAAAAATTACTCTTCATTAGACGGCTCTATAATCTTAGTATACTCTCCGAAATGTCTTACGAAACTTCTCATGTGATTAGACAACTCTTCATTCTTAGTAGCTGTAAAGTACGTCTCAGTTAATGACTGTAAGCTGTAGTACATTAATCTGTCCATCTCAGCGACCTGTAGGTCAGTGGTCCATATATCTATCTTAAATGTATCTAAGGTCTCTTTATCAAATAACCCAAGTAACATAGCTTTAGCTTCTCGGCGCTCTCTACCATTGGGAGAATCAGCTTCCCAGTGTATTTCACTTGGCGTATTCTTATCGTCTAAACTAACTTCGATTTTAATTTCAGATTTTTTCATTTATTATATTTTGAGTAATACTAAATATGTAGGATAAGTAGTAAATTATAATTACAACTTACATTCTCACTTATCAATATACAGCTGTAAGTTTATAATTTTTCTTCTTTAATAAATTAAGTATGCCGCGATTACCTGCAAGGTGAGCAGCTCCTACTGCATACATACACGGCTCATGACGGTTATCAGATATCCGCTCTGCCATAATCTCATTCCTATTATATATTAGAATATGTCTGAATGAACCCATACTCGATTTTGTCGATTTGTATAATTTTTGGATCTTTTGATCGGCATACAGTTGCGTTATTTTCTTCAGTGACTTCTTAAATTTAGACGTATTTCTTACTGCAGACTTAAGCATCTTAAGCTGAGTCTCTATATCCAGTTGCTGTAGTATATCTACATGCTGCTGCAGATTTTCTATACCATCAGTAGACATCTTCAGCTCTTTGGCTTTATTCCATAGGAATGTATCTAATGGAAATCCTCTATCGTTACTAAGTAATGACTCTGCTATCTTATTAAATATGACTATTGGAAAGTACTCTTCCATCTCATCAATATCAAATCCGTATGATTTGAGAATTACTTTCCGATACTTAAGATATTTTCTAGGCTTAATAAGAGTCGACAGACTACCCTCTGAGATCTTATAGGCATTAGGGTCAATTTCTGTCTGTGCTCGATCCAGATCTATCTCACACATTAGCTTATCGCATTTACATAAAGCTGCGATAACTTTATTTACATGCTTATAAGCTATTTCGTCTTTGACATGCATTGTACCAAATAAGTAAGATGCTATCTCACTTTGTGGTGGACTGATCTTCCAGAGTAAGCTGTCTTTTATCATTTTCGCCGTTCAATTTATGGAGGCATCGAAAAAAATTATACTAACATAAAAAATGGCCGCTTCTCCTTGAAGAAACAGCCACTTTTGGAGGTATAATTCATCTTCATACTTATTCGTAATCGAATGGTAGTACTTTACTCTTTTTAATTTTTGATAAAGTCATGAAAGTCTTTAGTCTTTCTACTTCTTCTATCTGTGACAGCTTCTTAAATAATAATTGCTCGTAAGATGAGATATCCTTAGTAACGATCTTAAGAAGGAAGTCTCCATCACCTGTAATGATATAACCTTCTACTATCTCAGTTATGTTGTTTACTTTCTCAATAAAGTTTTCCAATGCATTCTCCTTATTCCAAGCTAATGAAACCAATACAAAGGTTCTAACATTAAGACCTAATTTCTCACCGTTTACTTTAGCATGGTAACTCTGAATGATATCAACATTTTCAAGCTTTTTCACTCTTTCCAGAGTTGGCGCTGGAGATAAGCCTATATTTTTTGAAAGTTCAAGATTAGTAATTTTACTATTTTCTTGTAGTATCTGTAATATTTTTAAGTCTATTTTATCTAACTTCTCTGCCATAATATGTGTTATCCTATCTTTTATAAATAATTTGCAATATTAAAATATTATTTCTTTAATTACCATATATTCAGGTCTATTAATTCATTGAACTACAATAAACCTACTATAATTCGTATATACGTCTATAAAATGTAATTATGGGCAAAAAAAAGCCGAAGTACAATGACTTCGGCTTAGAAACCAACTATGAAAAAACTCTCTACTTGACATATCTAACGCAGGCACAATCTCATATGTTTCATACCTGACGATTTTAATTTAAAGAAATCCTTCTCTTTAGATCCTCCCTAATGTGAAATTAAAATTTCCTGTAAACTATAGATCATCTGCTGAAGCAGTAAAGCTTCATACTATCATTGATCAATTAAGGGAATATCCCTAATGTCATATAATCAGAAGCGACCTTATTGATAGCGCTTACAAAAGCTGCTGTCCTGAGGTCTTCTACTTTCTTCTTTCTCTTATAGACATCTCTTATTTCTGCGTAAGCAGTAACCATAGTATCTTCAAGTCCCGATCTTACAAGATCTACTTCGTCGGCACCTCTAGTAAGGAAGGTCTTCTCTTTCTGACTGACTTTCTTACCTGTAGTCTTTTCTACAAGAGCGACAATATTAGAATATGCATTATGATCAAATCTCTTTTCTATTCTACCATATCGTACATGTGATAAGTTCTTTAACCACTCAAAGTAAGATACTGTCACACCACCTGCATTGAGATACATATCTGGTACGATGATAACGCCTTTCTTAAGAAGGATAGCTTCTGCATCAGCTGTAACTGGGCCATTGGCTGCTTCAGCTATAATCTTCGCTTTAACTCTCTTGGCATTGCTTTTATTAATCTGACTTTCTAAAGCCGCAGGTACAAGGATATCACATTCTATAGATATCCAGTCTTCACGATTAGAGAGTTTCTTAGTACCTGGAAAGCCGATGATACTGCCTTCCTTTTTACGGTATTTGACTAATTTATCTATGTCGATGCCATTATCATTAATTATGGTTCCTTCCATCTCGGATACTGCGATAACTTTAACTCCACCCTCTTTGATAGAAATAGATCCTGTATGAGAACCTACGTTACCTAAGCCTTGGATAACCATCGTCTTACCTTCGATACCATGAGACAGCCCCATAGCCTCACAATCTTTCTCATAGCTTAAGAGCTCTCTAAGACCATAAAATACACCTCTACCGGTAGCTTCAGTTCTTCCTTGGATTCCGCTTTGATGTACTGGCTTGCCGGTTACACATGCGGCAGAGTCTAATTCTCCATTTCTGAGTTGCTGGTACGTATCAAGTATCCAAGCCATTTCTCTAGAGCCTGTCCCGTAATCTGGGGCTGGTACATCGATACCAGGACCGATAAAATTCTTTCTTACTAGCTCTACCGTATATCTTCTTGTTATCTTTTCTAGCTGCTCTGGCGTATAGTTTCTGGGGCTGATCTTAACACCACCCTTAGCACCACCAAAAGGTACATCCACCAATGCACACTTATATGTCATTAAAGACGCAAGTGCCATCACCTCATCTTGGTTAACATGGTGACTAAATCTGATACCACCTTTAGTAGGTAATCTATGGTGACTGTGCTGGACTCTATATGCTTCTATAACTTGAAATCCATTTCCTATTCTCACAGGAAAATTCATTCGGTAGATAGAATTACATACTTTAATTTGCTCTAAGAGTCCCTTAGGCAAACCTGTAAATCCTGCAGCTTTATCAAAATTCCTTTCGACACTTTGATAAAAACTTGCTGTTTTTTCACTCATCGTTAATTTGTTTTTCGATTATTGAAATTTTCTTTTCTATTCTGATTAAGTAAATTATTAACACTAAAAATAAAATAACGACAACACCTAATACGGTATAAATTTTTCCAGTACTTCTGAAAAAATCATCAATTTCAGACTGTGCCGAAAGTGTTAGTGTACATTGTATAATAAGAAAAAATGTTGTTATTATAGATTTCATAATATTGAGTAAATCTCGTAGTTTTTTATCTAATTCCAAACATTACTTGGAATTATTATATATCATTAATTCTATATTGTCTTTAGCTCGATAATACCTTACAGAAAGTTGTGCAATCCACAGACCTAAAAGCGTGTAAGCTATAATTGCAGGATAGAAAATAGTACGCAATGTATTATCCAGATCTTCATCGCCAAAAGCCGGGTTACCACCATTACCTGGATGTAAGCTATCTGTCATTCTAGGTATAACCATCACTAATATCATCAATGCTATAAATGAGAATAAATTAAAAACAGAACTTAATCTCGCTCGTGTATCTATATCAGTTAGAGATGATCTTAATATCCAATAGGAACAATAGATCAGTAAGGCGATCGATGTCATATTTAATTTTACATCATTAGTCCACCAAGTCCCCCATGTGAATCTTGCCCACATACTTCCAGTTATTAGTCCAGCTATCCCAAAAACAAGCGCTACTGATGTCAGTGCTGATGACTTCTGATCATGCAGAAGGTCGGTAGACATAAGGTATCTAATACTATGATAGCATGACACTAAAAGTATGAGGAACATCGCCATCCATATGGCTACATGAAAGAATGTATTTCTTACGGTCTCATATACGATAGGTCGGAATGGAAAGTTGAAATCATCAACCCCTTGAAGACTGGAGATAGGTACTAAGGCCTTATACTCTAGTAATTGACTAACAGAACCCGTATCCTTAATTGTCACCGCATCAGGGTACTGGACATAGCCATCTATTTCGTTATCTATGACAATACTACAATCCAATCTATCAACACTATCGGGAATGATATCTTGAGGGATGCTGAATGATGCAGATAACTCTACAGCATTAATTAAGTCAATATGATCAGCAGGCAACATCTGATCACTGGGTAATAATAGATAGGCATTGAGGTTTTTAGCTTGATCAAAGTGTGTATTGTAAGCTTTTACTTTTACATTATATTTCTGACCTGTTATGGCATTCGAATTATCAAAATCTAATAAGCCTGGACTTATAGGTATCAGTATACCAGCTATAAGGACATAGAGCATAAGGATAACTGAAAGCACCTTCCACCAATTTTTTTTTATATCCATATTATGCTTTCCATGTTAGTGGTATAAAAATAATGAGTATTGCGATATATACGATATCTATACCTACAAGCATCATCAAATAATTATCTATCTCTGTGTCTACAATTATTCGTTCGGAAATAAGACTTAATCTCATACCCACAAGTAATATCGGGATTAATAATGGAATCGACATGATAGCGATCAGCGTATTCTGATTCTGACTATAAGATGATATAGATGATATCAATGTCATCGCTGCGGTCATACCAAATATACTCAGTAAATATACTTTACTGAATAGCGCTATATCTTTCATCGGTTCGTCAGCAAATATCGATTGTAGAAGTACAAGTAAGAAACCAGCTATCAGCATTTTGACGAGATTAATAAGCCACTTAGCTATGATCAATTCATAAGAGCGATAGAGGATATAGTGGTAGTATTTTCGTTTTTGGCCATGAAAACTGAAACTGTAAGAGACAACGTTAATACATGTAAATAGGATAAGTATCCAGAATAAACCGATACGTGTCGGTGGCTCAATACGCCCAAATACCTTATAAACTATAAATGTAATCGCAATGAGATACAGTATAGCTGAAAGGAATGAATATCGCTCTCTAAACTCAAGCGTCAAGTCTCTTCTAGCGATATGAAAAATCCGATGTAGCATAGCTATCTATAGGTATAAAGCTAAGGTAGGTAGATCATATTCATATATATCATATATGGTTATAAATCTTAACATGACAGATATATTATCATAATTACACATATATAATGTAAAGACTTTGAATATATTAGACAATTTACTATCTTAGTAGTCCGATTTTTTATTTATTCCTAAAAACACGATTTAAGATGAAGCTATTCGCCACTCTTATCCTTCTCGTCTTTGTTACTTCTCTATCTGCTATAGAACCATACTATCATTCTATCAAAGCTAACAAAGGTGACGGCATCTATTCTATCCTCAGGAGATATCACCTCATAGATCACAAGTGCAACAAAGATGAATTTCTTAAGCTCAACGATCTCACCATAAAAGACAAGCTCCACGCTGGTAAAAATTATAAGCTACCAATCAAGATATACGAATACAATGGCAAGAGTATAAGATCTACTATAGGTATAGATAACTTCAAACAAGCTCTAAGGATAAAGGATTATAACGAACGTATACTCAGCGAGAATCTTCGTAAAACGAGCTACATGGATAGCAAGATTCTATGGGTACCTTATCATGAGTTCGAGTGTAATGTAAGTAAGAATACAACCAAGACAATAAAAGAATTAGCGGATATAAGTGACACTCCTAAGGATAAGCCTATGTCTATACCTAAAGTGGGTGAGGACGAAGCGCAGTATGAAATTGTTCCATTATTCGGAGAAGAAAATCAGAAGATAAAAATCGAATCCAACGATCTTAAAAATGAAGTCTACTATATCGTGGCTGGTCATGGAGGTATAGATCCTGGTGCTATGTGTACAGATTGTCCTACTAAATTATGCGAAGACGAATACGCATATGATGTATCACTAAGGTTAGCCAGAAAACTTATAAGTAATGGGGCTACTACACATATTGTTGTTCAAGATAAAAATGACGGTATTAGAGCACAGAAAATTCTAAAATGTGATCAAGACGAAACCATCAGCGGTAAGAAATTAACAAGTCGTAATCAGCTATACAGACTTAGACGAAGAGCAGGTGCAGTAAATCATCAATATATGAAACACAAAAAAGCTGGTGTAAAAAAGCAAGTTGCGATAATGGTTCATGTAGACTCTAACAGAGATTCTAAAAAGCGTATAGACGCTTACTTCTTTCATCACAAGACAAGTAAGTCATCTAAGGCATTAGCTAAATCGATGAGAGATAAATTTAAAGAAAAGTATAATTATTATCAGAAAAATAGAGGCTACAAGGGTTCTGTTAAAGATTGCAATCTCTTTATGATCAACAATACATATCCAACTTCTGTACTTGTTGAATTAGCCAATATCAGAAACAAAAGCGATCAGAAGAGATTGACTAATCCTAAAAACAGAGAGCTATTAGCACAATGGATGTATGAAGGTATTATTGCTGCTAAGATCTAACGGTTAAGGACACTAATCGGCATAATCTCTCAGCAATAAGAGAAGCATACGATCTCCATTAATTAAATCGCAGGATAAAATGAGTCACTATCTCAACTATTTGTCCATTTTTATGTTCCTACTAACATGAAAACATACAAACTGTATAGAGAACAAAGGCTTGATATCACATTAGATGAAGCATGGGACTTCTTCTCAAGTCCTGCAAACTTAGATCTACTGACTCCTCCGAATATGGGTTTCAATATCATAACACAGCAGCCTATCCCGACAATGTATGAAAATCAGATTATAGAATACAAAGTATCTCCAGTACTTAATATTCCGATATATTGGAAAACTAAGATCACTGAAGTCATTGACAAATTATCTTTTACAGATCAGCAGATTAAAGGCCCATATGCATTGTGGAAGCACATACACGTATTCGAGGATAGAGGCGATCATGTCATGATGACTGATGATCTAACTTATGCCTTACCATTAGGTTTTATGGGAAGAATAGCACATAGTTTATTTGTTAAGAATAGACTGACAGAGATCTTCGACTACCGTTACGATAAGGCTGAGGAGCTATTTAATCAGAAAGCATTTGCTATCTCTAAGAATCCTTCTGCATTTAACGAAGCGCCACCGACGAGGCCACCATCTACATCGGCTTTAGCGAATATTTCTTGAGCATTTTGAGGTTTTACACTACCTCCGTATAGTATAGATACGGTGTCAGCAACATCACCGTATTGTTCTCTTAGTATACCTCTTATGCTATTATGCATCTCTTGAGCTTGGTCAGGACTTGCTGTCACACCGGTGCCTATAGCCCATATAGGCTCATATGCAATAGTGACTTTAGCTATATCTTCTGCACTGAGATGTAGTAGTGACGCTTCTATCTGACCTTTTACGAAAGTTACGTGATCACCAGCTTCCCTTACATCTAGTGATTCTCCACAACAATAGATTGGATGTATACCAGTTGAGATACATAGATCAACCTTAGTCTTTATCATCTCATTGCTCTCATTATAATACTGCCTTCTTTCCGAGTGACCGACGATTATGTACTTTACACCAATAGAATTAAGCATTGATATAGAAACCTCTCCTGTATAAGCGCCTTTTAGAACATGATGACAATTTTGTGCTGCTATAGCTATACCTTCTACACCAGATATGGCTTCTGCATAACTTTTGAGATATGGGTGTGGCACACCTAATATTACTTTTGTTCCATCAATTGGTAGAGATTTCTTTAAGTTTTTTACTAATTCTAAGCCCTCTTGATAGCTTAAGTTCATTTTCCAATTTCCTGCTGCAATATTTTGTCTCATAACTATGTGCTTTTAACTAAATTTATCTCTTATGAAAATGTAGGTCTTATATTGTAAAGAAGAATTTAAGAATGGCTAAGATAGAAAATCCATACATACACAGAGATATCAGCTGGCTTTCATTTAACTATCGAGTCTTACAAGAGGCTATGGATGTTAATGTACCACTGTTTGAACGTTTAAAGTTTCTAGCCATATATTCTTCTAATTTGGATGAATTCTTTAGAGTAAGAGTTGCTAATCATAAGAACTTACTACTTGCAGGTAAGAAGACATTTAAGAACTTAGAGTTCTCACCGAAAGTGATTATACGAGAGATTCTTAATATTGTCAATAACCAACAGAGAGAATTCAGCGACATTTTCCACAATGACGTCCTCCAAGAACTTAAATCAGAAGGCATAGAATTGATTAAGGCCAAGAACTTGACAGAGGAGCAATTGACCTATCTCGATACCTACTTTGATGACAATGTCTTACCCTATACACAGCCGATACTACTTATGGGAGATAAGATAAAGCCATTCTTGTTGAATGGTGCATTGTATCTGTCCATAATTATGAAAAGTAAGTCTAAGGGCGACAAGGAAAAGTATTATGCTATTGTAAAAATTCCATCTGAAGAATTAGGCAGGTTTGTCATTCTTCCTAATTCTGTGAGTGATACAAAGATTGTCATCATGTTAGATGATGTAGTAAGGTATTATATCAATGATTTATTTCCAGGCTTTACAGTTCTCCATAGTTATTCTATCAAGCTGACAAGAGATGCTGAGCTATATATCGATGATGAATATGGAGGCGACCTCGTAGAGAAGATAAAGAAAAGTATACGTAAAAGAAATGTCGGGAGTGCCTCACGATTAGTCATTGACCGAGAGATGCCGGATACGATGCTCGAGAATCTTATGGTCGTATTTGATTTAGATAAATTAGATGTATTAATAGAAGGCCGGTATCATAGTAATTCTGACTTTATGGACTTTCCTCAATTTGGGATGACTCATCTTAATAATATCACTTTAGAGCCAGTTATAACTAAGGCGCTAATGCCACCTCACGATATATTCGATGCTATAAAGAGGCGTGACTATATGCTTTATTATCCTTATCATTCTTATAATCCTGTTATAAGATATTTTGAGGAAGCATCAGAAGACCCTACCGTTACACATATCAAGATATTCCAGTATCGTGTTGCCAGAGATTCTAAAATAATGAAAGCCCTAATGAAGGCTGCTAAGAACGGAAAGCAAGTCACCGTCTTCATAGAAGTAAAGGCAAGATTTGACGAAGAAAACAATCTTGATTGGGGTGAGAAATTAGAGAAAGAAGGTGTACGTGTCCTCTACAGTCTACCTGGCATAAAGGTTCATGCTAAGATCGCTTTGATAAGAAAAGTTGTGCAAGGTAAAGAAAGCTTCATCGGCTATCTATCGACGGGAAATTTTAATGAGAAGACTGCTAAGCTGTATTGTGATTTTGGTCTATTTACCTCTAACCCAAAGATAATAGACGAACTACTTCGCATATTCAGATATGTAGAAACTAAGATAAAACCCACTAAGCCATTTAAAGCTCTGGGCGTAGGCACCTTTAATCTAAAAGACAAATTTAAAGAACTTGTAAAAGGTGAAATAGATATTGCTAAGAAAGGCAAACCTGCCTATATCACACTGAAGATGAACTCATTACAAGATGATGAGATGATCGACTTGCTCTACAAAGCAAGCCAAGCAGGTGTAGAAATAAAACTTATTATAAGAGGCATATGCTGTCTCGTAGCTGGTATCAAAGGGATAAGTGATAATATAGAATGCATAAGTATCGTAGACAGATTCTTAGAGCATGCAAGAGTCTATATATTCGGTAACAATGGTAAAGAGCTAATCTATCTTTCCTCTGCTGATTGGATGGTAAGAAACCTTCACCATAGAATCGAAGCCACATTTCCTATTCTTGATCCTATGCACAAAGAGCACATTAAGACAATCATTAGAATCCAACTAAATGACAATGTTAAGGCTCGCCTATTGGATTTCCAAAATTCAAATGAGTATAAACGTGATGATGGATTACCCGTGAGATCACAATATGACACTTACTATTTTGTAAAGAGACGTGAGGAGATGCTGTGATGATTTTTATTTCTGCATAAATTCCTAAGTAACAAATTGAACACCACCAATAAATATATTTATAATTTACAAACAATTGATCCAATTTCTTTTATCGAAAAAGGAACTAAAGAGTTGTGTATAATACTCAAGAATATAGAGTCGGATATCAAATATATCTTGAGTACGTATACTATAAACAAGGCTGGGAAAATCACCTCAATTAAAAGTCTTGATTCTGGCTGGACTGCCTATCCACCTGGAACTTATGAAAAAAGTGAAAATTTAAAACGTGAGGCTATTATACTTGAAACCTATAACTACGAAAATCGAAGACTTGTAAGCATTCATAAAACAAATATCAAAAAACTAAAAGAAATATCGATAAAGCAATATCGATATGAAAACGGATTTTTAAAAGAAGAACTACAAGAAAATCTTAAACAGATATATACAAATGATGAGCAAGGTAGAATATTACAAATTGATGGAATATTCAAAATGCCTGGAGATATTAAATCAGGTATTTCTGTTGGCTTTAATTTAAACGAACTAAACCAAGTTTCTAATAAGAAAACAATTTTTCTTAACGGTTTGGATTCGAACATGGGAAATAAGATAGAAACTAATGAGTCTTATGATTACCATCCTAATGGACACCTATACAAAGCAAAGTACAGAACAATAAATGGAAGTAATAAATATAGCTATCTTACTTTCTTTGATTATTTAAAAAATGATCAGGATCTTATTGAATCTATTACTTGTATAGGAGATGAATCACCTTCAAAAAGTTATAGATTCGAGTATAACTCTAAATGCTTACTCCAAAAGTCTATTGCTAAGGACAAAAATGGATCGATAACTGAGACAATATATGAACGGACTTATTATGATTGAATGAAGTAGACTTTAACCACTATGGAAACTTAGGAAACTGATCAAAATCTGGATCTCGCTTCTCTAAGAATGCATTACGACCTTCAGCAGCCTCATCAGTCATATAGCCTAATCGAGTGGCTTCTCCAGCAAATATCTGCTGCCCTACAAGACCATCATCTACGAGATTAAAAGCAAACTTTAGCATCTTAATAGCCATAGGGCTCTTCTTTAATATTGTCTGAGCCCAATTGTACGCTTCTTCTTCTAAGTCAGCATGAGGTACAACGGCATTGACCATACCCATCTCATAAGCTTCTTGTGCAGAATAGTTTCTACCTAAGAAGAAAATCTCACGTGCTCGCTTCTGCCCTACTTGCCTTGCAAGATATGCAGAACCATAACCTGCGTCATAACTGGCTACATCAGCATCTGTCTGCTTGAATATGGCATGCTCTTTACTTGCAAGCGTAAGGTCACATACGACGTGAAGGCTATGTCCTCCTCCTACTGCCCATCCTGGAACAACCGCAATTACAGCTTTATTCATGAATCTGATGAGGCGTTGTACTTCAAGGATATTTAATCTTGCAACACCGTCAGGCCCTTTATAGCCTGTCTTATCACGGAATCTCTGGTCACCACCAGAACAAAAAGAATAGCCGCCATCTTTGGGTGACGGGCCTTCTGCAGACAACAATACGACACCTATCTGAGGATCTTCTCTTGCATCTACAAAAGCGCTATAGAGTTCTGATACAGTCTGAGGTCTGAATGCGTTACGAACTTCTGGTCTGTTAAAAGCGATCCTAGCTACTCCATTTCTCTTCCTATAAGTGATGTCTTCATAATCATGAGATGTAACCCAATCCTGATGTATTGTATCCATTATGACAAGTCTTATTTGTTAGTGTGTAATCGATTACCTATGTAAGTAAGACAAAGGAAATAAAATAGTTTTAGTAGAGTCTATAATTTTATAAATTTCCTTCTGTAATACCTATTATCAGCATATAGCTCTATGATATATATGCCTGATACTAAATCTTCTGTTCGTATGATATAACTGTTATTATCTACCTCATCGGATGTGTGAACCACAGCTCCACTAAAATCATAAATATGGATATTGTCTACAGGAAAATCCGATTCTAAATACATCAAATCCTTGACTGGATTAGGATATACTTTAAACTTACGCAACGACTCATGATCTATGGAAGAAAGAGAATCTATGATAATTTCATATTGAAGAATTTCTGAAAAACAATCATAAATAGAATCTCCAATTGTGGGAATAATCTGCGAGAAGTAGAATATAGTATCGTTCTCAATATTCAATATCTTTATAGAGTCTAGTTCTGTAATGATTGACATACCAAGACTATCAGAATACCATACTACATTACCATACTCAGTATTTAATAAGGTATCCATAAGAGCACCATTATATAACTCTACAATACCTTCTGCATCAAATTCTACATAATCGACTATTAGGGTATCAGAATAGAAATCGGTGCACTCTTCATCTGAGAAAGCATAATACTGCCCTGGCTCCGTGATCTCGATAGATGGTCCTTCTTCATCATTTGACCATTGTAGTCTTATAGCTTGATCATGAGTAAGGATTAACTCACTATCAGCACAAATACTTATCACTCCACTTTGAGATAATCTTGGTTTCTCTATTGCTTCCTCATTTATCTCGATTATCTGACTTACATTTCTACATGCCTCTGAGTTAGAGGTATAATAAAGGTCCGGCTGAGTTACAATTATACTATCTGATAACACTCCATTATTCCACAGATTATCATCTGTAATAGTACTACTTAGTACAATCACATCATCGTCACAGTTAATAACTTTATCATTCGCATTAATGTGATTAATTATCTGCATACATACAGATTCAGTTAGCACATAATGTTCGTTAACTTTAACATCATAGTAGACGTCTCTAATACCAGATGGCCATAAGCATACAACAGAATCAATCTCCGTTTCAGAAGCTAAACCAAAATTGACATTGAGAGAATTGGTGATGCCATATGAGACTCCAGATTTGAGCCATCTGACATAAGTATTATCAGCAGTGTGTACACTTAGCTTAGAGCCGATTCCTGACCTATTAGATTGTACGCCATTAAGCGAGAATTTAGCATAATTATTACTGCCTCCATTATTAATCCATAGCTCATCTCGTGGAGAAAGAAATCCAACATACGCATCTGTATATCCATCTTCATTAATATCTCCTAATGCAAATGTAGCAGCTCTTTTAAACCCAAACGGGTTAGTATCTACTAAGAAATCTAAGTTGCCTCTATTCAATAAAAGGTAATCATCGATCCCTGCGATAATGATGTCCTGAAGCCCGTCATTATTGAAGTCTGCGATACTTACTTGAAGGTCTTCTGTCATTAGAGCTTCTCCTAAATGAGACAATTCATGTCTGATGAAAGTATCTACTTTTTGCTCTAAAATGATGTGAGGTGCACCATGATTAATAATCACTAAATCAATATCTCCGTCATTATCTATATCGCCAGAATCTACTGCCCAGCTTTGGTCACCTATATCCAAACCGTAAGTAGACGCAGCCTCTCTGAATCTTCCATTATCATTTATATACAATGCATTAATACGCCTCGGATCTGAAGTGTCATCTACATCAACTCTGCACTTAGCGATATAAAGATCAAGGTCATCATCTGAGTCTGCATCAAACCATATAGAGGAATAATTACCTGAGTTATCTGACGCTGGAACTGTATTAAAATCTATCAGCTTACTTTCTATGAACTGACCTGCTCCATCATTAATCAGCAATACGTTAGCGCCATCATCATGACTAAGCATTACATCTAACCATCCGTCATTATTTACATCAATAAGGCTGGAACCTTGAGCAAATAATCGAATATCTAAACTGTCTTTTACTACTGGGGCAATCAAGCCCTCTTGTCCACTAATTATTGAAATCCCATTGTAGAATCCAGCGCTTAACAAATCATTGACGCCAGAATTATTAAAATCTCCAATGTTTAATGTCGTAGGTACCTTATCAAGTGGATATGCAATAGGACCATGTGTAAGAAAGGAAGCGCCATCATCTATCTGAATATGAAATAGTAACTCATCTTTATCATTAAACTGTATAACATCATCACGATAGTCACCATTGATATCTGCAACCGCTGTCGACACATTAGGCCTGTCAGATAAAGTGCCTATTAAATCACTTCTATCCAGAAATATAACAGGATCCTGAGCACAGATTAATTGAGCATTAATAAGCATAATGAATACACTTAATATGTACGATAAATTATAATTATATGTAATGTGTTTGCCACTCATAATCAATAATCTATAAATTTAGATATTTTTACATAATATACATGTCTTAGTTATATCAATAAGTCGAGAATCTGATGCACGCAATATGGAGAATCATAGAATTTTTAAAGTTTTACTTTAAAACAAAGACACTTTACAATATCCACTCTCCATTCTTATTTGATTTCTTAGAAAACGTGAGTGATGTCAATAAATCATATTATGAGTTTGACAGGATAGAACATATAAGAACTCAATTAATAAATAATCATAATACCTTAACTATCAACGACCAAGGTGCCGGAAGTTCAATTAACAATCTAAATGAGAGGACTATCTCATCTATATGTAAACTATCTACTTCTGGAGAAAAAAAGTGCAGACTTATATACAACATAGTCAAATACCTTAAGCCCAAATCTGTAGTAGAATTAGGGACGAATTTAGGGATAGCGACCAGCTATATACAGATCGCTGATAGATCCGTAAATGTACACACTGTAGATGCCGATATGGGACTACTGGCGCTAGCACAGCAGACATTCAGCTATAATCAGCTGCCTATACTTACGTACAATATGACCTTTGAAGCATTCTTTACCGCTCATAATCAGGTTCTATCAGACTCAGATCTTGTTTATATAGATGGGAACCATACCTACGAAGGGACTATGAAGGCTTTCAGAGAAGTTACTCAGTCAATTAAAGCTCAGAAAGTGCTCATATTCGATGATATATATTGGTCAAAGGGTATGAAACGAGCATGGATAGAAATCTGCAAAGATGTAAGTTCCGGCTACAGTATTGATCTATACATTATCGGAATCGTTATTATTAATAATGATAAAGGTCAGAATGAAAATATTAAATTTATACCTTGGAAGTACAAGCCATTTAGCAATGGTCTATTAGGTTAAAATAAAAGTAATTACTTAGTAGCATTGAGGTATTATATAACCATAATTAGTATTTGATGAAAAAATTATTGATAGCCAATAGAGGTGAAATTGCTGTAAGAATAATGAGAACTGCTAAGCGGATGGGGATAAAAACTGTCGCAGTATATTCTGATGCTGATAAGAATGCGCTTCATGTAAAGACCGCAGACGAAGCGATCCATATAGGTCCACCTGCTTCTTCAGAATCATATCTTGTACAGGGTAAGATTATCGAAGCAGCAAAGATTACAGGAGCTGAAGCGATACATCCAGGCTATGGATTCCTTTCTGAGAATGCAAGTTTTGCTATTAAAGTAAGAGAGAACGGCTTAATATTCGTAGGGCCATCTGATCATGCTATCACTTTAATGGGAAGCAAGCTGGCCTCTAAGGATGCTGTCAAGAACTATGGCATTCCACTTGTACCAGGTACAGATCATGCAATAAATGATGTCCAAGAGGGTAAGAAGAGAGCTATAGAAATTGGATTTCCAGTTCTTGTAAAAGCCTCGGCAGGAGGAGGTGGCAAAGGGATGAAATTAGTAGACAAAGAAGAGAACTTTGAAGAGCAATTTCAATTAGCTAAAAATGAAGCATTATCTTCTTTCGGAGATGATGATGTATTTATAGAAAAGTATATAGGCTCTCCACGACATATAGAATTTCAAGTCTTATTTGATAAGCACGGTAACGGTGTACACGTATTAGAGAGAGAATGTAGCATACAGCGCCGTCACCAGAAAGTCATCGAAGAAACACCAAGCCCAAAAGTCGACCAAGCACTAAGAGAAGCTATGGGTCGAGATGCTGTAAAGGTAGCAGAATCCTGCAATTATGAAGGCGCCGGCACAGTAGAGTTTATTATGGATGACAAAGGAAAATATTATTTTCTGGAGATGAATACGAGATTACAAGTGGAGCATCCCATAACAGAAATGATAACTGGACTTGATCTTGTAGAGTGGCAAATCCGAGTTGCCAGAGGAGAAAAATTAACGTTATCCCAAGAGGATATTACTGCTAATGGTCATGCCATAGAATTAAGAATCTACGCAGAAGATCCAATGAATAATTTTCTCCCATCAATAGGGACATTAGAAAAATTTCAGATTCCAGAAGGTGATGGCGTAAGAGTAGATACAGGTTTTGAAGAAGGTGATGAGATCCCAATATATTATGATCCAATGATCGCTAAGTTAGCCGTACATGGCATCAATAGGCCACTTGCTATTAAGAAAATGCATAGAGCCATGAATGATTTTCATATAGAAGGTATCAAGTCGACAATTGAATTCGGTCATTATGTCTTAGATCATCCAGAATTTGAGAGTGGTAATTATGATACCCACTTTGTAGGTAATTATTGGAACACAGATGATCAGTCTCAAGAGACAAATGATGCTCAGAAAGTTGCGGTATTTTTAGCAGCACGTCACTGGAAATCTCACATCAATGCAATAAAATTACCTGCATAAAGTACGATTTTAACTTTTCGTTAGTCAAGTCATACTTTGATTATGTTGACTTTTGCATTATAAATAGAAGAATATGAGATTATTGATATTGGTATTCGTTTGTATTAGTTCATATGGCTATGGACAGAAAGCACTTAACACGAGCGTGACAGATGGATTCAAAAAGCCGAAGGCGGAAATGACATTCGATAAAGAGCTCATAGACCTCGGTACGGTAAAGAAAGGTGAGCAAAAGTCATTTACATTTGATTTTACAAATACAGGGAGAGAATCTATAGAAATAGAAATAGTCTCGGCTTGCGAATGTTCCACCCTTGATTGGCCTATTAAGCCTATTAAGCCAGGCGAGAAAGCTAAGATATCAGTAGACTTCGATAGTGCAAAGAAAGATAGTTCTGAAGTTATAGATGTTGATATTACCTTACTCAATCTTGATCCGAAAACTGGCTACCAAATATTTAAGATTGTACAGTTTAAATATGATCTGGTGGATTAAAACGATTAAGGTATTTTTTTTTAGAGAATACATGGGAAATCTTTTAATTCACATTCAAGCACGTAATAAATAACTGTAACACGTAATAGATAGCTGCAAGAAAAGATATAAAATCCCCACTTACCACCCATAAAGAAATGCTATTCTAAAGTAATCTTATCAAGTGCCAAATTAAAGCTCTCATTTTTTTTGTTACCTATAAGAATAGCCATCTCAGCTAAAGTCTCGCCTGAATAATTATTCATATCTAACCGTCTCCCTCGGAACGAAGGATACATATCATGTAGGGGTATCTCTACTGTCTCCCACTCCCCTGTTGTATCGAATGAATAGATATAAGAAAATCTGTCTCTCACATCTGATTTAATTCTAAATTGATAACTCTTACCATCACCTTTGACCCTTAACTTACAAGTTTTATAATCACTCACTGACATTAATTCTGGACGATACCTGACCGAAGAAAAGCCTCCATTATTTTCTAAGGATACATCACCATGAAAGACACCGTGGCCTTCGTCACTTATCATCATATTTCCATCAGATCGACCACCCATAACCACGTCATCCATGATGTACCAGTCAGCAAGAGAACAGTCTTTTGTAAAATCGAATATAATCATAGGATCAGATAATAAAAAAATATACGTCAGAGCGAAAGCCAATTTTAAAAGGTTCATGGCATCTAAACACTGATATCTATGGATAGTTTAGACATACACAGAATATGAGACCTTCCTATGTCAACAAATAGTTAGTAATTATATTATTAGTATGACTATAATGTTAGTTATTATAATGCAGCCATCACCAATACATTATCCATCATAACTCCAAATTTTTGATGCTTCCCTGCGTACAAGTTTCCTGGTATATATTAACTTCTATATATAGAATAGCGCATTCAGTTAATTTTCAAAAATAAATAAGGGAGCATAATTATAATATTATGCTCCCTTATTAATTATATCAATGGCTATTTTATCAATGCGATACTAATAACTTTCTCATTGTTACTTTATTATCAGATCTTAATCTAATTAAGTAGAGACCTGAGCTGTAGTCTGATACATTTATCTCCGTACGGCTATCAGAACTGACATTAGAACTATAGAGCAATTCTCCTGATACTGAAACTATAGATAATTCTAAAGATCGATTGTCGAGAGATTCTATATCTACCGTTACGTATTGCGATGCAGGATTAGGCATGATTGTAAGATTAGATAAGAATTCTATCTCATTAACATTAGTAGTCCCAGAAACTGAATAAGTTCCGCTTTCAGTACATCCTTTATCATCAGTAATCACAACAGAATAATCTCCTCGCTCTAATCCATCTATTGTAGTTGTCGTCATTCCATTGTCCCATAGAACTTCGTAGTTACCGTTACCTCCTTCTATAGTGAGAGCGATACTTCCCTCTGCTACTCCTGATGCAGTATTAGTAATATCTGCTGTAGCTTGTATAACTTCAGGTTCTGAGATTGTGTATGATTCTGTGAGAATATTACCAATAGCATCCTTAACTTCAAGCTCGTATACTCCTGCTGGCAGACCCAGTATACTGCTGGTATTATCTACAGAAGTTTGAGCAGATCCATTCCATGTATATTCATAGTCTGACAATCCTCCGATGACTGTTACTTCCACAACTCCATTTTCATCACCGTTACAAGTTACGTTCTCTATCTCAGCGGTAAGTTGCATTGTTATATAAGCTAAGACTTCTTCACAATCTGTAGTTGTTCCACAATCATTAGTAGAAGATAGACATACATTATAATAGCCTGATGTTGCATAAGTATGGGTAGGGCTAATATCTGTTGATGTCATCCCATCCCCAAAATCCCATAGATAAGAAGTCGCATCTCCTACTGTCTCATTGACAAATCCAATTGTATTCTGATCTGAACTGTAAGCAAATTGAGCATCGGCAATATCATCAAGATCCGCAAATACTTCTACAGCAGTCTGGACAAGACAACCTTGAGCTGAAGTCACTGTAGCAGTATATACGCCTCCAGTATTTACTGCGATATCTTCTGAATTAGAGATTAAATTACCATTAGCATCAGACCAAGCTACAGAAGCACCTTGAGTAGATATAGATAAATCAAGAGTAGATGACGTATTACTACAATCTAATAAATTAGGCGTCGCTACACTTACCATCGGAAGTGGTAAGACTTCAGAACTTACATTTTTAGATTCACTGCACCCTGTCATCTGATTAGTTACAGTTACCTGTACGTTTGTAGAAGAACTAACATCTATGCACTCGGCAGTACTTACTACCTGATTGTTGATCGTCCATGAAATTGATTCATTAGAATTAGTAGAAGTTCTACTTAAGCATATTTGACCTGTCTCATTAGCACAAAATGTTGTAGTACTTGGTACTTGGAATACAGGTGCTTCAAGAGAAGTTACAACAACACTTCTCGATACTGAGCATCCATTCTCGTCAGTAAGTTCTGCAGTGACATCTCCAGAGTTAGGTATGTCTACGCAATTCTGAGAAGATATTACAGTTCCATTAAGAGTCCATTGTATGGATGCAGATGATGCAGCATCCACACATAACGTAGAAGAGCTACCACTACAAAAAGCGACGTCTCCCTCTATAGATAATTCAGGGAGGTCTACTGCTTCTACTGTAGAACTTGCGACCATTCCGCAACCAGAATTTACATTAGTTACCTGAAGACTATATGTACCAGATGCACTCACAGTTATATTCTGCATCGTAGGATCAGACTTGATCTCTCCATCCTGTGTAGACCACATATAAGACACATTCACATCATTAGTAGACCCTGCGCCACTTACAGTCGCCGTAGGATTATTACAGTCAATCTGACCTGAAGTAACTGCTGATGCTACTGGAGTAGTGAAATCCTCGGTTACTAACACCTGCTCAGAGGTAACACAATTGGTGATCATATCTCTCACTTCTAATGTATAAAGCCCTATAGAATCTACCTGCGCTTGATACCCTGTATCAACTGGAAGATTAGATGGATCAAACCAATAGTATTCTATATTATTACCTGTAGAAGAACTATCTGCAGTTATGAATACTGGCGAATTAAGGCAATTAAATAATCCTAATACTTCTGTATCAGCTTCCGGACCATCGGTCTGCAATATTTCAAATTCTATACTCGTCTCACATCCATTATAATCTCTTATCATGACTTCGTATTCTCCTGCTGCTAACTCGATGTCTTCTTCGTAAGTCTCAAAGTCTTCAAAAATATATAAGAATGGATATACTCCACCATCTACTTCTAACTCTACCATCCCCATCTCTTGCCCACATTCAGCATTTGTAATATCATAGAATGGATCCATCTCGTCTGGCTCTTCTATATAGAAACTCTCTTCATGCTCGCAACCACTATTGTTATCTATTACTGTAAGATCATAATCTCCAGAACCTATGTCTTCTATACGAGCAGTCTCGTCACCATTACTCCATTCGTATTCAAAATCTCCAGATCCACCATCTACTTCCACTTCTATAAATGAATTTTGATCTCCATAACAGAAAAGTTCTCCTTGCTCTACAAACTGAATTTCAAATATATTATCGTTATCCACTTCTATAGGTCCTAATTCGACCTCATAACCATTACCATCAGTAAGAGTAACATAATAATCACCTGAAGAAAGATCAGCGATATCTTCTGTTGCGGCTCCATTAGACCAAGCAAAATCGACATCGTCATGACCACCAACTAATGTGAAGTCTATAGAAGAGGCATCACATCCTCCATCAGTAACCTCCCACGTAGAATTCCACATTTGAAAACTTCCAGCTAACCAAGATTCCCATTCATCTGCGCCAGCTTGACCTATTTCTCTGACATCTCCATTAGGCGATACACCATAAAGTGTAGGCCAGTAAGCTATACTGTAATCTGTTCTCACATCTGCAGCTTCTCCAGCTGGTGGATTCAATATGGGGTAATTAACCCCGTTAGTCCAATCACCAAGTGATGGTGGGTTATGACCTCCAGAATCAGTACATCCCGAGGGTCCATATATACAAGGTTGTGATGTATTAGAATCTGCTTCTAACATAAAAACCATAGCAACGTCTTCGCCGCCAGGCCCTAATTCATCATATACATCTTCTAATGTTCCTGCTTGATGATAACTCCAGCATGGGGGGCACCATGACGCTGAGAAGTCAAGTACAACAGACTTACCATCTTCTAGGTAATCATATAGATCATGATTTGTGCCTCCTATATCTTGAATGCTAAAATTGGGAGCTTGTGATCCGTCTGCCAATTGTCCAGAAAGGGAAAATGATAGTATGCAAAAAAGTAAAATTGGTATAAATTGTTTCATATTATTAAGTTTTAACCGAATATATGAAATTTTAACATATCTACATACCCTTCATACCCTTAAATTTCTCCATCATCTGGTTCATACCTTGACCTTTGGACATCATATGCATCATCTTACGCATCTGATCGAATTGCTTAATGAACATATTAATATCATGGATATTCTTACCGCATCCTTTGGCGATACGTTTTTTGCGAGACATATTAAGTACATCTGGTCTTGCTCTTTCTTCTGGAGTCATTGATAATATAATAGATTCTACTTTTGAGAAAGCGCTTTCATCGATGTCTAAATTCTTAAGCTTATTCATACCTGGTATCATACCGAGGAGCGACTTGAGATCTCCCATCTTCTTAATCTGATTCAGCTGACCTAAGAAGTCATTAAAGTCAAACTTATTTTTCTTGATTTTTTTCTCTAAACGCTTCGCTTCTTTTTCATCTATCTGCTCTTGAGCCTTCTCGACAAATGATACGATATCACCCATCCCTAATATACGTGATGCCATTCTCTCTGGATGGAAGACATCGAGTTCGTCTAATTTCTCACCCGTACTTGCAAATTTTATTGGCTTACCGACTGTATACTTAACTGATAATGCTGCTCCACCTCTCGTGTCACCATCCAGCTTAGTCAGTACTACCCCATCATAGTCGATTCTATCATTAAAAGCTGCTGCCGTATTAACTGCATCTTGCCCCGTCATAGCATCTACGACGAATAGCGTCTCCGTAGGTGTGATTGCCTCTTTGATATTAGCAATCTCATTCATCATCTCCTCGTCTACAGAGAGACGTCCAGCTGTATCGACGATCACAACAGCATAATTATTCTTCTGAGCATGGACTAATGCATTGCCAGCGATATCTACTGGATTATTATTACCCTCCTCTTTGTATATATCCACTCCGATACTCTCCGCTAATACTGACAACTGATTTATTGCGGCAGGTCTGTATACATCACATGCAACAACAAGAACTTTCATGTTCTTTTTCTCCTTGAGGTACTTAGAGAGCTTACCAGTAAATGTTGTCTTACCAGACCCTTGAAGTCCAGCTATAAGCACTACGCCGGGCTTACCTTTTACATTTATACCCACAGTCTGACCTCCCATGAGTGAGACCATCTCATCCATAACAATCTTGACCATAAGGTCGCCGGGCTTTACCGCTTTTAGAATATTTCTTGATCCTAATGCTTCTTCTTTGACCTTATCCGTAAATTCTTTAGCGATCTTATAATTAACATCAGCAGCTACAAGTGCTCTTCTTATCTCTTTTATCGATTGCGCTACATTAATCTCTGTTAACTTTCCCGTCCCTGCAAGACCTTTAAATGCTACATCTAACTTATCACTGAGTGTATTGAACATGCCTATTTGTTATAGATTGATATAATAAACTTATAATAGTTACAAATGTAGAAATAATAGGTTTTCATTGTACTACATCGACTTGATTAGCACTATATTTCTGAATCTTAAAGAAATAACAAAAATTCATTTTCGTATTATATAAAAGTTTAATATATCTATTTTTGTATTGTGAAATTTAAATTCTTCATTATCATATTATTCTTGGGATTATGCAGTAGCCAACTGTATACTCACCACCATAGCGGTCATTTTGTAGGAGAAATCATAGATAGATTTAACAATATAGAAGTCTACTATAATGGTGATAGCAAGAACGTCTTTGGTAGAAATACTACTTATGATGACTACAATCTTGGCCTTAACTACCAATGTGTAGAATATGTCAAGCGCTACTACTATTACATATATAATCACAAAATGCCTGATTCATATGGTCATGCTAAGAATCTTTTTGATAAGAAACTACCTGACACTAAGTTAAATAGGAAAAGGGGCTTGTATCAATTTAAGAATGGCTCTCTATATAGACCACTACCTGGGGATATCATCGTATTCGATAGTAATAGAAAAAACAAATTTGGTCATGCAGGTATAGTCACCTATTCTAAAGGCTCAGAATGCGAGATCATCCAACAAAATAATGGCGCTAAGACAAGAGAGATTATAGGTGTAATGGAAGTCGATCAGAAATTCTTTGTCCTGGACAAAGATGTCTTAGGATGGCTTAGAAAAGGTTAAACTTACATATCAATTGAAGATACAGCTGATCTATATAGGTCGAGACAAAAAGAACATCTACTCGGATGTAGAAAAGACTTTTATAAGTCGCATAAAGCACTACGCATCATTCAAAATAATAGACCTTAATCCACCTTCTTATTCTAAGTCTTTATCTACAGATGAAATAAGAAAAAAAGAAGCAAAATTGATCACTCCTTATTTAGAAAAGAATACTATCAATATCCTCCTCGATGAGATAGGAAAGAATTTTACTTCCGTGCAATTTTCTGAATTTCTAAATTCTAAAATGAATCAATCTAAGGATATCAATCTGATCATAGGAGGAGCTTACGGCTTCTCAAATGAAACCAGATCCAAGGCTCATGCGTTACTAGCATTATCTAAGATGACGATGCCGCATCACTTAGCAAGGGTTGTCTTATTAGAGCAAGTCTATAGAGCATTTACAATACTAAAGAACGAAAAGTATCACAATAGTTAATACAATTAACTGACAATCAACAACCTAAAGCATGAGCATTACAATAGTACTCATTATAATAACTGCACTGATTTCCTATCAGGGATTTAATAAACCTGACATCGTAGAGAAGCTTAAGCACCATCCTTACCGAGAGCATAATTCTAAAGAGTACTATAGATTATTAAGTTCAGGATTCGTACATGGAAGTACGACACATCTACTTATCAATGGCTTCGTGCTGTACATGTTCGGAGAGCAGATCGAGCAATTATTTGGCAGTCTATATGGAGCAGGTATGGGTAGAATAATGTTTTTAGCATTATATCTTACAGCTATTCTTGCTGGTGATATTCCTACGCATTTTAAACATAAAAATAATCCCAATTATTCTGCCGTAGGTGCATCAGGAGCGACTTCTGCTTTGGTTATGATCTATTGTCTTATAGCTCCTTGGAATTGGTTCATCTACCCTCCTGTACCAGCGATTGTATTTGCAGTCGGATATCTTATATATTCCTCATGTGCAGATAGGACTAATAAGCCTGACGGTATAGGTCATAGTGCTCACTTATATGGAGCATTATGGGGATTAGTATTTATACTTGCTACTAAGCCAGAGATGTTTAGTTATTTCTTTGAGCTATTGATGCAAGGTCCTACTAAGCCACCATTCTTCTAACCGACAGTAATCTGTATAAAACAAGGTTTCATTCATACTTCTATATTCCATACCTCTATTTGTAATAAAATATACTATGTCAAATAGAACAACTAAGGCGCAACATTTCTTAATATTATCATCGTACTTTTGTAAAAATTAAAAAATTCATATGAGGATTATCTGCATTATTATATTATTGATTACCTGCACTTTAGCTCAAGGTCAGGAAAACTTCAACATGGAAAGTATAGCAACCATTGAGCTCAATGAACCCGGTAACGACATATGGGGCTATGTGGATAGCACTGGCTTAGAATATGCCGTCATGGGCAGCAGGAATAATACAAGAATATGGAGCTTAGAAGACCCAAGTATCCCAATAGAAAGAGCTGTTATTCCAGGTTTTGCAACTACATGGAGAGATATCAAAACCTTTGAAGATCATATCTATGTTACAAATGATGGTGATCCAAGAGACGGTCTATTAGTTATTGATATGAGTATGGCTCCAGATAGCATAAGTTATGAATATACCAAGCCTATCATCTTCGTCGAACCTCAAGAGGTCACGCAAGTTATTTTAGATACAATTGACTTTACTACAGCGACTGATACGACATTTGTTATTGATGGACTCGATACAATAGCTACAAATATTACTATAGATACAACTTACAATGTATCTGAAAGGGATACTATGATTACTATTCAGGACACTACTCTACTTGGACAATGTCATAATCTTTTTATAGACGAAAATGGTTTCTGCTACCTATCAGGTTGTCGTATCAACAATGCTAATAAAGCTATTATTTTCGATCTTAATCAGGATAAAAAAAATCCTCCTATAGTTGGAATACATGGTGGACCAAATTGGCAAGATGGAGAATACTCGCATGACTTATTTGTACAAAATGACATAATGTACTCTTCAGAAATTAATGCAGGAGTATTGACATTATTTGATGTTACTGATAAAGCTAATATTGTAGAGTTAGGAGATGCAAGAACGACTATGGATTTTACACATAATACATGGGCTTCTACAGATGGTAGATATGCATTCACTACTGATGAGAGAGCTAATGCATTCGTAGATGCTTATGACGTTTCTGATCCTGGTAACATCATTAGATTAGATTCCTATCAACCCTTAGAGACTGCAGGAACTGGTGTTATTCCACATAATACGCATTACAAAGATGGTTTTCTGATTACTTCATGGTATACAGACGGAGTTGTCATCACTGACGTAAATATGCCAGACAATATGATTAAAGTAGGAGCTTACGATACTTATCCGATACCTGGTAATGGATTTAACGGATGCTGGGGAGCGTATCCATGGCTACCTTCAGGCCTCGTTATTACAAGTAATATTACTAACGTTAATGGTCTAGGACAACTTGATATATTCCGTCCTACATACGTAAGGGCAGCTTACCTACATGGTACTGTGACAGACATAGATGATGGCAGCACCATTAACGGTGTAGACATAGTCATCAACAATCCAGATCAAGCAAATGAAGGTAGAACGAATCCTCTGGGAGAATACAAAACAGGAATCGAAAGTGCAGGTACTTATGAAGTCACATTTACACATCCAGACTACTTTCCAGAGACACTTACAACGACAATAGAGAATGGTGTTGTCACAGTATTAGATGCACAATTGACTAAGAGACCACAGGTTACAATATCTGGGTCAGTCATAGATGGCGTCACATCTGATCCTATCCCTAATGCGTTATTAAAAATATCTAACCAGAACAGATTAATAGAAATCACTACTGATGACCAAGGCCAATTTGATCAAACTATTTTCGATGAAAACTATGATGTCATAGTAGGTGCATGGGGTTATAGATATGCAACAATTAATAAGAAATTTGATGGAGCAACTGGTGAGGTATTCAGATTGGAACCAGGTATAGAAGATAATTTTGCTTTAGATCTTGGATGGGAAGTTAATGGAAATGTAAGTACAGGACTATGGGTAAGAGATGTGCCTATACCAACTTTTAGATACGGTGTCGCTATCAATGTCAGCGAGGATATCACCGGTGACATAGGAGATGAATGCTATATGACTGGTAATGGCGGCGGAGATGCTGCTTCTGATGATGTAGATGATGGTGTCACGAGGCTGCTAAGTCCGAAATTCAATGTATCTCAATACAGTGATCCCTTATTACAATTTAATGCATGGTTTACCATAGGTGGAGGTCAGGGTCCTATTAACGATACCATGTTCGTAAGAATATGGGATAAGACAGCATTAACGACATTAGCGATGTATACCGAGAGTACTGGTGGATGGACTGATGTAGTGAGCATTCCTCTTAATGGACTTGTAGATACAGATGCTGACCTATCGATATCTGTCGTTATATCAGATCTTCCAGGCACGGGACATCTACTCGAAGGCGGCTTTGATGCCTTCAGAATTGTAGAAGGAATGCCTTCATCTGCCGTTTCTATAAGCGAAAACGATAATATTGAGATATATCCGAATCCTTTTACGGATAATATTAATATTCTTTTGGATGCCGATAATTACAAAACTATGAGCTTGTATGACATTATGGGTAAGCAAGTCTATAGGTCCAAAGTAATTAATAATCAAACAGTTATAGGCCGAGAACTGACTAAGGGATTCTATACCATTATCTTAGAAAAAAAGGATGGAACTCTCCTCAGCAAAAAACTAATTAAGCAATAATTAAATTAGGTATAAAGTTTGCTTTGATATGAATGACGAATATTTATATATTTGCACTCGCTTAACAAAATGATGTTAGGCATTTGTTCTTTGGCCCGTTCGTCTAGGGGTTAGGACGCCAGGTTTTCATCCTGGTAGCACGGGTTCGAATCCCGTACGGGCTACTCAAGAATAAGGCAATTCTTTGTCCCAAGGCTTCGTCTCCTTGGGACTTTTTTTATGCCCATACCTCACATAACATTAGAGTAACTTCATTTAGCTTTATCATCTAAACTGGATTCTTATTTCATATATTAGAGTAAAAAATATTATGAAATACTTTTGCTCGCTTATAATCATTATTTCACTTTGCTCAAGTCTATTTTCCCAAACCTTGAATGTTGAATTAGAAAAAGTGGACTCAGTTGTAACTTGGCCATGGAATTGGGATATCGTCTCTGACGGAGATAGATTAATCACTGTCAATGAAATAGGTACTTTAAATATCAGAGAGGACGGCGTATGGCAAAACATTGAGATCGATCCTGACAACAATCAATTAGAACCAAGATCAGTGGATGTAGATAGTGAAGGAAACATATGGATCGCGACTCTTGAGAATGGTCTTTGGAGGTATTCGATCGATGGCGAATTCACTAATTTTAATACAAGTAACTCCTCGTTACCCACAGACAAACTAAGGATTCTGGATGTTTTTGAAAATTACATCTGGGTATCTACATCTGATAGTGAGGGTCTTATCAGGTATGATATGATCTCTCAAGAATCTATATTATTCAATATGGATAATACAGACCAATTAAAGACTAATGGTATTCTCGATCCTTACGTAGATCTGGAAGGTAATGTATGGATAGACAATCGAGAATGTCTTTCTATAATATCAACTGATCTAACTTGGACATCGTTTGACTTTAGGACACTTGCACCAGGAGCACTTATCAACGATATAGATTTTATCTCTACTGAAGTCACATTAATCTCTGCTGACAAGGCTATTGTCAAATCAGAGAACGGCTCCTATGATCGATTCACTGATGATGATCGTTATAATTATGAAGCGTATCATCTTGATAGTAGCGGTAATCAATGGACGTATTATTCAGATTTCCCAAATGAGTTTCTAAGAGTAGAGAGAGATGGAAGCATATATGAATTCAACGCTGATACGATAGAAGCTATTCCTTCTGAAGTATTCAAAATGATAGAACATCAGGATACCATAATGATGGTAGGATTATTGGGTAATCAAATTGCAAAGTTTTCTATTGACTTCATATCAAGTAATGTTGCTCAAGAAAAGCCAAGCATCGAATTGTTTCCAAATCCTGCTCATAACTACATAAATATCCAAGCAACAGAAAAGCAAAATTATGATTACGCTATCTATAATTTGAACGGACAAAAAATAGATGCAGGAACTACCAGAGACAATCGAATAAGCTTGCATAATTTGACATCAGGAGCTTATATACTTGAGGTACTTTCTATGGAGACTTCTCAAAAACACAAAGAGAGAATTACGGTACTTAGATAGAAACTCAATTAAATCATTACACCTCGTTATCTGAAGTTTGTAACTTCAGATAAATATTGTCTACAACACAATAGAAGCTATCCTTACTACAATTTTAAAAAGTTGATTACAAAATAGTATTTCTTTGAAGTCACAGACTTCCAAAAGCGAGGGATAAGGAAAAAAGAACATAATTCTTTTAGCTTTAATATAGAAACATCCTAACACATATTCTGTAAATATGCTGAACTTTATCAAGACAGAATCTTGCCCTTTACATGCGGCGTAGGTGGCTATGAAGAAAACTCAGCTACAACCTACGCCGAACGGGTAGTCTAATAATAATTCTGCTGTATGTCGTCACGAGAACAGTCAATCCAGAAATGGCCGGAAATAATAAAGCAAAAAAAAAGGCCGAAGTCAATGACTTCGGCCTTAAACATTTTTTTTAAAAGATGTGAAGTAATTACTTCTTCATCATACCCCACTCCTTAATTGATTTTTCGTTCATTCTTACGTAATCATCGTTACCAGCAGCTTTAGCTAACTCCATTGATTTTTGAGCAGCTGCAGTTGCTTCTTTAGTCTTACCAAGATCAGCAAGGATTAATGCCTTACGTCTTACTTGCCAGTATTTAGGATCTTCACCATCAGTTGCTTTAGTAATCCACGTTAATGCTTGATTTAAGTCTTTACCAGCAGTGTGGTAATAAGAAGCTGCATTGTACATGTCACCTTTAGAAGGTCCAGCCATAACTCTGTCGATATTAGCCATTACAGTACCATCTGCATCTACAGACATTGGTACAGCAACTTTAGTTTTTGCCCATGCAAAAGTTAAGTGTGCACCGTCAGCTTTAACGTGATCTACACCTATTGTAAATGATTCTACAGTATCACGAAGCTTAGTAGGCTTAGCAGTTACGATAGCTACTGGCTCAGCTTCTAAATAAGAACTCCAGCCTGATTTTTCGTAATTGTAGAAATGTACTGCCCAGCTTGAAGCAGATGGAATAGTTAAGATAGCATAAGTCCCAGCAGATAATTCTTTACCACCTACTTTTACATCAGTAGAGAAAGTAATATTCGATACTTGGTTAGCACCTGTTCTCCATACTTTTCCAAAAGGTACAAGGCCGTCTGCAGAGAATATATCTCTACCCTTGACACTTGGTCTTGAGTATTTTACGGTTACATCAGTTAATCCTACTGTCTGCATAACTGTAGCCGACGGGCTTGCTGCAGGAGTATTAATCTGACCATTAAGAGTAAAGCCTACAAATAGTAGAGCGATAAGTATTAAATTTTTCATTGTGTGTTATTTTTGCGCAAATGTAATTAATAGATACATCTAACAACCTGACATTAGGGCTTAATGTTCTATTAGCTTTGACCTTTTCCGACAAATAGGAGTTTTTTATAATATTAGTCCTACAACACAAGCTGTCAATAGACTTGCAATCGTCCCTCCGATTAGTGCTTTGATACCTAATTTTGTTAATGTTTTTCTTTGCCCTGGCGCTATTGCTCCTATACCACCGATTTGTATACCTATAGAAGCAAAATTGGCAAAACCTAACAATGCATATGTACATAGCAGAATTGATCTTTCAGACAACATGCCATAGAGAGGATTTTCTGGATCAGTATATTGCATTAATGTTGCATAGGCTACAAACTCATTAAGAACAGTCTTCTCACCGAGCATCTGTCCTACGATCATGATCTCATTAGCTGGTATACCTATCAACCATGCTATAGGCGCAAATACAAGCCCAAGTATAAGTTGTAGAGAGAGCCCATCAAATTTTCCACCTGTCCACGAGAATATAGAATCATTAAGTCCTGTCATTCTCCCAAGACCCATTGTCATATCATTGAATAAATAGATTATCGCCATAAAAGCAAGCAGCATAGCGCCTACATTGACCGCTAACTTTAACCCATCCGTGGTGCCGCGAGAGAGTGCATCGAGAAAGTTAGTACCTGCTACATCTTTGGGAATAGTGGCAGCAGCATCTCCTCTACTCATGTCCGTCTCTGGGAACAAGATCTTAGCTGCGACAATTGCTGCCGGTGCTGAGATAATAGAGCCCGTAAGAAGATGCATACCGAATAACTTCTGCGCTGCTACATCATCTCCACCTAGCATTGCAAGATAGGCACCGAATACGCCACCTGCAATCGTAGCCATACCTCCTACCATAAGAGACATTATCTCTGACTTACTCATACCTTCTAAGTATGGCTTCACCACTAATGGTGCTTCTGTCTGTCCTATAAATATATTGGCTGCGGCAGCAAGACTCTCAGCACCTGATAATCGCATTGTTTTCTTCATTATCCATGCAAATAGGTAGACGACCTTCTGCAAAATTCCGAGATAATATAGCAATGACGACAAAGCTGAAAAGAAGACTATCGTCGGTAATACTGTAAAAGCAAATCCGAAAGGTCCTCCCTGCTCTGCAAGGTCACCAAATAGGAAATTAGACGCTTGTAAGGAACTCGATATAACGAGTACAAAGAAATCTACGATAAACTGAAATAGACTTCTAACTAATGGAATTTTTAATAAGCCCAATGCTAAGCCTAATTGTAATCCCATACCAATCGACACCAGTCGCCAATCTATTCTTTTACGATTATTACTGAGCAAATAGCAGATAAAAAGTAGAGATGCAACACCTATAAGTCCTCTTAAAACTCCCATATTAAAATTAAGTAAGGAAAAGTAATCAAAATTTTAAATTTCAAGTTATTTTGCTCACGATTATGGTAGAAAAACAACTCGTTATAGGAGTCTGCGGGGGCAGTGGCTCAGGAAAGACAACTTTTGTCAATGCACTAAAGAAAAATCTGGATGGCCAAAAGGTATGTTTTCTATCATTAGATAATTATTACTTACCGAGAGATCAGCAAGAAATTGATAATGCTGGTGTAAAGAATTTTGACTTACCAGGATCTATTGATGCTGATGCATTGATCAATGATCTTACACAACTCATAGCTGGTAAAGAAGTCATCAGAAAAGAGTATACATTTAATAATAGCGAATCCGTAGCGCAGGAGATCAGACTCATGCCATCTGATGTATACATCATAGAGGGCTTATTCATATACCACTATCCGGAATTACAAAAATTCTTTGACCTCAAGCTATTCGTAGATGCTAAGGATGTACTCAAAGTGATCAGAAGAATAGAGCGAGATAGAACCGAACGTAACTACCCTATCAGTGACGTATCCTACAGATATCAGAATCATGTTCTTCCATCTTACGAACGCTACATTAAAATCTATAAAGACAGCTGCGATCTTGTAATCAATAATAATGATACATTTCATAGAAGCCTAGCTGTAGTGACAGTCTATATAGAGAGGCTATTGTCGAAGTCTTGTTCTTAGATTGATCAAGGGTCATTGGCTTTTTTAATCTAACGTCTCATGTGAAATTTCACCTAAAGAAATAATAGAACAACCCATATCAGAAAAGTCAACTCTGAGTTTTAAAGCAATTGAAGAGTTTGCTGTTTGATCGTGGTTTATGAAGGTGTCGCATTCATCTACAATCTCTTGATTCCTTAAGATCATAAAAGTAAGCCCTATCCCCTACTCTAAAATTATTCGTTGAAGATTAGTTCGCTTTTTGAGTTGCTGACCTCCAACGGATATAGTTCATAATTTAGATTTTACTTATATTTGACTCAGACTTAATTTATGTAAGTCCTTCAGTCCTTCTACATTATAGAGATCAGCTTGAAAATTTAGTTACCCATAGGATATACGCTTCTTCAAATCCTGGACAATTTTTCGAAGAGAGTTCATTCAGTGCAGTATAATAACCATAGAGAGCTGTATCAAAGTCATCATATAAGAAAAACTTTTCCCAAGCCTGAAAATGACAAAAATTCAACAAGATAAAACTGAAAACTAATTTGAGTACGAACTTCATATCTATGGAGTTATACGTAATTATTAATTCTATGTTCTAAAATTCGTATAAACTGAAGTATTACATTACAATTAAGCTTGTAATTATCGAATTGTAACAGAGCAACAGACAATTAATTTTCTCCTTCGAAGATAATACTTCTCTGTGGATTTACTTTATACTTATCCTTAGTAACAAGCTCTCCATTCTTGATTGAACGATAGTGATTATTATCGGGGTCTAATATATACGCGAGTTGGTAGTCCATCATTTTCTCAAAGGGAATAAGAAAACTTGTCGTATCGCATTCTTCTATACCCGCTTCCTTCAATAAATTTAAAACAGTATAGACTGACTCAATAGTACTCAGACAAAGTGAACCTGGTTGTTGCTTAAAAACAAACTTTGATTTGATTTTGTTATCAAAACTCACTCTCTTTAATTTTTGTAAGTTTTGACTCAACTTAAGCATTTTGCGAGCACAGGGCCATGTGCCATCAAGAAGAAAGACGTAAGCATTATTACCCAGAAATGAAATTGTCTCTGAGCTATTTCTCATCGATAAGTTGAAATTATCTTTGCCAGGATAGAGTAAAAAAGAATTATTTTTTTCATCAGACAAAATCTCATTTACACGTTCATTATCATTAAAATCGATACCAACAATAATTTCTGAATTTTCAAGCTGAAGCTGGGACATATTCCCAGTTCCGTTCTTCTCTCTTTTGTACTCCTTAGGATGCATCAAAAAAACAAAACGAGTATTAGTCCGTATAGGAACGATGTGCTTACAAATACATGAGCTTGCAGGTCTCTTGCATTTGTAGCATTTAATTCTTGTGGTATTTGTATTTAGATTCAGATTTAGAAGTTTATAATTTCTAATTAGTTAACGGATCGGCTGTACCTAGCGTAGGCGTTGGCCCATGATGTGGTGATAGCTTGTTGAACATAGCTCCTGCGTCGCAGCCTAATAATACATCGGCATATCTTAGTTGTATACTTCGTTTATTAAAAAATTAATATTAAGATATGAAAAAAACTTTCATTCCCATTGGCATCGTCCCATTTGACGAAGCTATCAGCCGTATGGATATACATATGGCACTCAAAAGTTCTGCTTTTGCTACTCGACAGAACTATCTACGTGGCCTCAGTTAGTCACTAAAGGCGAACGTAAAACTATGCCGATTTTGAGACTCTTTGGAACTGCAGAATTAGATGATTGCCCATGTTGTTAAAAAGGTAAAATGAAAATCATCTTCGGCATCAATAAAAATAGACCTCCTCCCAAAGCGCTTCGTGATAAAAAAAAAGACAAAATAGAAAATCATGATAAGAAACATTTACTTAATAGGCGGAGCTATGCTAAAACTAAAAATACCAACCCTTTGCAAACTCACATTATTATAAATTACAAAAATATAGTAGAACAGATCGTAACAAACCACCTATAAATACATAGTAAAATATATCAATCGCTGACCTCTTACATAATCCCACTCATCAGCAAAATCGAAATGGCATAGAACCTATCACCTACTTGGACACACTTCGTCCAACTATCCTACTGGCGAGCAGGCAGGACAGAAGATTCATTTTCAATAGAATCTTCAGCCTTTAATGTTAGCAATAGTAATCGTATGTTATATGACTGTGACAGAACCTGCTTTTAGTGATCGGTTACAAGCAGTGCTGAATTCTAAAACATATACATAAACACCCTTAATTTCTTTAACGCTATTATATCTTCCGTTCCATGGTTTTATAGGATCATTATGTACTAAATTACCCCACCTATCAAATATTTTAAAGTTTATTATTTCCAAATCGCAATCTGTACTTGACATTGGATAGATTGTTCTATTAAGTAAATTCTTAGATGAAGGACTTATAATATTTGGAAGGAAGATATTGCAGTCATCAATGAAAATTAAATCAATCTGTACAATTGAATCGCATCCGTTTATAGCGGTAAAATTTTCTACACCAGTCGGATTGTTAATATCATAAGTTGAATTATTTAAATTCAGTTGATAATTAGAACTTGAGCAATGTTCTTCTGATAGAACAGTGTTGTAATCATCTATGAAAATTAGATCAATTTGAACAATTGAATCACATCCATTTATTGCGGTAAAAATTTCTACACCAGTCGGATTGTTAATATCATAAGTTGTATTATTTACATTCAGTTGATAATTAGAACTTGAGCAATGTTCTTCTGATAGAACAGTGTTGTAATCATCTATGAAAATTAGATCAATTTGAACAATTGAATCACATCCATTTATTGCGGTAAAAATTTCTACACCAGTCGGATTGTTAATATCATAAGTTGTATTATTTACATTCAGTTGATAATTAGAACTTGAGCAATGTTCTTCTGATAGAACAGTGTTGTAATCATCTATGAAAATTAGATCAATTTGAACAATTGAATCACATCCATTTATTGCGGTAAAAATTCCTACACCAGTCGGATTATTAATATCATAAGTTGCATTATTTACATTCAGTTGATAATTAGAACTTGAGCAATGTTCTTCTGATAGGACAGTGTTGTAATCGTCATAGAATATTAAATCAATAGTAACAACTGTATCTACACAGCAATCAGATTTCACTAATTCTGATCCAAAAGCATTGTCGATATTATAAGTATTAGAGTTTATGACAACTTCATATTCATCAGATTTGCAACTGTTATAATTTAAGGTGTCTTTAGTGATAAGGTTTAATGAACTATATATTTGTAATTCATCGATAATTCCGTTAAAAAAACAACAACTTTCTGTAGGTGAATTGCCATCAAAACAACCAATGAATAACTCATTTGTAGTGGTTTCCATAGGAATGTATTCACCTTTGAAAATAAGATTATTATCTCTGCAATAAGTTACACTATCTCCCTTAAGTTTGATTAGAATTTGATGCCACTGTTGGTCAATTAAGTTTTGAGTTTGATCTATGTCTAATTCGTGATTGATTGCATTATTTCCTGTTTCTGTTTCTATTTGAAATTGATTGTTTTCAAATTCTATTTCAAATACATTGTTTGCTATAGTCTCACCGTTATTTCCAAGGCTAATTACAACTTGATTAGGTTGATTGGTTTCGAATTTCAATAAAAAATAGATTGATATCTCGTTGATATTATCTTTCAAGACACTTGCAAAAGCTGTTATATCAACATAATCGCTCATTCCATTTAGTTTTAAAGCACTATTAAGATTGCCATTCCGATCTTCGACGAAAGAACCACCAATTAGATTTCCATGGTATCCATTTGTGCTATAATCCAGAACGTCACCATTAAATGGATAATATACTAATAGATTATCATTGGTAATTTGTCCCAACATAGAAGAAGTGCTTATGAAGGTCAAAAAAAGTATTTTGATTGTAGTTTTATTCATTATATTCTTGCAGATAATGGATGATAGTATGTGTCGTCTATGTGAGGCACGAACATATATGACATCATCACTTATTGTGTGTGCCCAGCATGGGCATAACTATTGAAAGATAGTGAAATTATTCCAGAGGGTGTAAGTCCCTTACAGGCAAGTTGGTGAAGCCTGTTAGTAAGTCGCAAGGTTGCTACGAGTAATTGTAGGACTGAAGGAAGCGAGACTACAAAATCCGGTACTGACGAACAGAAACGTCATACAGAGGCCATATAGAGCGGGTAAGCAAGCACATCATTGTAAAGCCCTTGACCAATAAGCTTTACTTGGTAGATGGCGCAGGCATCGGATGAAGTAATATGCTCTTACCCCGCTGAAGTCGGGGCAGGCTCTGGGGAGGTCCTAACTCTATAAAGATAGAGAAGGAAGTCAGCCGAGGTCATAGTACTTGGATAAACGAGTGAGGCTTGCTAATACCATTCTCCTCGAAGACTCATAACCAAGGAAGGACTGAACGGTAATCCGTTCTGAAATTCGATATGGATTCTAACGATAGCCATATCTTAAATTATGAACTATCCATTAGTGGTGTAAAGAGCGCTAATGGTTATGGGTATCCGAACCGCCGTATACAGCCTGCCCCGCTCTGCGGGGAGACTCGTACTGCCTGCCCTGAGCGAAGTCGAATGGGTACGGAGGTGAGAGAGGCGCATCCCATCAGTTATCGCTGGTGGGACCGTCTACTCGATTACATGGCGTTTTCTTTATGTTCGTAGCAATTCTGTATTTCGTTCCGAAAAAATTTATCATACATTTTATTGTTCAAATTGAATATAATGAGATTACATTTTGCCCTTGTTAATGCAGTGTAAATAAGTTCTGAATTAGATTCTCTATCTTCATTTTTATCATTATCTATCAGCAAAAATAAAGAGTCGATTTCCCACCCTTTGAAGCTATGGATGGTTGATAATTTTACTGTTCCTGTTTTCATCCAAAAATGATTCTTCTTAAACCTTCTTAATTTTTCAATTTCTTTTTGATTTAATTGGATTTTCTCATACTCTTCTAAGCTTTCAAATGTTGTTGAAGTGTTTTCATTTTTTTTAGTTCTAATTAGATGGTCTAAATCTCTTAGCAAATCAACTTTACTACTCAATATTCCTGCATCTGAAGAATGTATTGAATTTCTCTCTAATAGATTATAAACTTCTTTAAGGATGAGATTTGTGTTAAAACTGGAGAAATAGTGATATTCAATTATCCTTCTTTTAAAATCCAATTGAGCCATAAATTTCACATCATCCGCTGTGTACTTCTGTTTAAATATTTCTTTTTGAAATTTAAGTGCTATGTTACCTATGTTGCTTGAAAAACGATGAGATGTATTCATTGACTTATTCCACTTACCAGCAATTGTTCTAACAACTGGCTCGTTATTTTCATCTAATTCTCGATTGTAAATATTTTGCTTTTCATCGCCGAAGACTACAAATTCGGTTTCATCGTGAGTGAAATATTTAGTAATAATATCTACCCAAGATTGGAGATAATCTTGTATTTCATCAATTAGTACTACATCATATTTTAGGATAGAATCTTTTTTGCTTTCAAAAAACTTAATATCCTGCCATGCTGATAGATTCTCAATTTCGAGGTTGTAATTATTTGCTTGTGTTTTAAAAAATTGATGGTAGTTTGTTATGTAGAAGGAAGACCAATAGAATTCTTCTCTTACATCACTAATTCGATCATGGATATAGTTCTTCAGAGATAAATTATATGTAAGAATTAATACTTTACTTTGGGTTCTAATATGCGCATTAACGGCTCTTTTTGCTAAGACTAAGGTTTTACCGCTGCCAGCAACACCTTTGATTTTTCTTCTTGGTCGTTTTTCACTTCTTATGAGTTCTTTTTGTTCTTTAGTGTAATTGATCTCCTTTCCTTCTTCTATTTGATGGATTGGACTCTTTAAATATCTGTAGAAGCTTTTATACAAGTCATCGTCGAAATATCTTGATTTTCTGTTCATCCAAAATTTGGATAGTAATGAGTCTAGATTTTGCTTATTGAGTGAATCTTTTCCTAAAAGCCCAAAATAGCTAACGAATTTTCTATATCCCTTATAGTTATCGGCTTCAAAATCCTTTAACAGAAAATCATTTAGTTCTTTCTCTGTTGCATTATGAAAGTAGACAATACAATTTACTATCGCCCAGTTGTTTTTATTTCTAACATGTCTCTTATAGAGCTCTTCAATATGAAGTTTAAATAGATTTGATTTGTAGTTTTCAACCTGCTTTAAAGGAGATTTAAGTACAGCGTCATTTTTAAATAACCTCCATTTTGTTCTTTCATCGCAGTAATAGTGATGTAGGTTCCAATCTTTTACCTCTATTAGTAGCACTCCACTACCTTTTCTCATTATCGCTATATCTGGATTATCTCCATTTATATAGGGTTGGAAATAAACTTCGTAAGTGTCATCCAAATGTTTCCATAAAAAATTTAAGAGTGCTTTTTCTCCTTCAGTAGGTTGAACCTTCTGTCTCTTTATTACTTCTATTTCTGGATTTATTATTGCCATCTTATTTTTAATGCCATGTAACGGATTATGCATATCCAGAGTGCTGACGAAGGAAGCATTCTGTGATTATGCGGTGTTACCTGCTGGCTTGTTTTTTATTTACTATTCATTTATCGCTTTGCAAATTCAATAATTATCACAAATGCCAAAGATATATATACCGCAAGGACGAAGTAATTTATAGTATTCCTTTTTTTTACATCCGCTTCAGAAAATATTGGAAAAAATGGTTGGCATAAAAATCCAATTATAAAAGGCTTTTTGAAATGTGTTATTTTTTGTTTTGTATTAATTAATCTGATATGAAGTATAACTTTTACTATAGCACTAATTATGAATACTAAAAAAATAATTATTTGAATATTTTCCATTTCACTTAGTTTCATGTTTAGATTCTTGATCCAAAGTATACTATTTCTTCATGGAAAAAATATAATATCCAATCGGTATTTTTATTTGTTAGTATTAAGTCATCCGAAACAGGATAATAAAAATCGTCATAGTACATCTTGAAGATCTTCCAATTAGTTACTGCTGATCCCCATGAATCCCAAAACAAGAGTACATTTTCATCAGAATTTATGTTTAAGTTTTCTAACCACTTTGTTACTTCCTTTTCTGTTTTTGTTCGAAAGTCTAATTCTATTATCGATTTAAACTGCCCTTCGTTTAATTTGTACTGACCCAATAGCCCTGATTCGTCAAATAGGAAATTTCCAATTAATTCATTTGCTTCACTATTAAGGGCTTTAATTTCAAGCAGATGTTCATTTGAAAGTACGTTGTACATCTCTTCTGTAAATCTCCACTTCAATTTAAATTCTTCAAATGGCATGGTTTTTCGAATTACCTCTTCAAAATTCATTTGTATGTCAAATTTTCATTTTTTGCTTGCAGGTAACTACTGTATATACACACCTTTCACTTAGAGTTACGTATATATCTCTTATATCTATACCAAATACCTAGCCTAAGTAAATATTTTCCTTACTAAGCCTGAGCATCTAATATCTTCTTCTTGAGTACATCAAATTCCTCTTGTGTCAATGCGCCATTATCTTTCATTTTTGTAATAGATTCCAGCTGTGCTACGAAATCTTTGGGAGCACCTTTTTTGGTTACAGTTGCAGTACCAATTTCTGTGTCGACGATGCTTTCGGCTGCATCATGTGTTTTTTTAACTTCTGGCTCCATATCCTTAGCCATTTTCTTGCCTTTCTCAAATTTCTCATCGAAGAACTTCTTGAGTCTACTTGGGTCAAAATCTAAAAATGTACCACCTGTCTCGAAATGCTTCTTAAAAACCTCACCGAGAGCATACGTAGATCCTCCCGATAGTACTGCCAGTGTCACACCACCTAATATACTACCGACACCTGGTATGAACTTAACAGCACGAGCTCCTAATCTCGCCAGCCCTGAACCCGTTAACGCTGTAATGATAGCTTTGCCTTCAGTTTCTTTGAAGTTGATATCATAGACCTTACATAGCTGGCGTATCATATCCAACTGTATGGCACTGACTGCAAAAAAGTCAGCGATAGGTATAGGAATAAATCCTGCTCCCATCGACCAGATCATATGGTTCTTAATTATAGAATTAGAGTGTGCATTTCTTCCGTCTTTGTTTTCTTCTTTTGACATAGTCGTGTTATTTCTTTATTACATAATAATAAAGAAATAAGGGGCTAAGTAGTTTCCTACATTGAGAAAAATTCTATTAAGTGAGCTAAAAGATCGGTAAAGGCTGCCATATATGGCAGAACTACATCAGCGATATCCCAAATACCAAAACAAATGCAATATTAGTCAGTGCCATTTGCTTAAGGTATGGATCTAACTGATCGAGGGGTTTAGTACTTATAGCACGACCATTAATGTACAATAGAGGCACTACAAGGAGAAGCAATAATTGCTGGAGACTTTCGTAATGCATATACATGTACACTGCACCACAGACGAATGCGATGATTAAAAGCGTACTATGATATATAATTGCTCGGCTCTTACCTATTCTGACAGGTATAGAGAACTTACCGGCCTTCTTATCAGAATTTATATCTCTGATATTATTGATATTGAGCACTGCGACCGTCAATAATCCGCAGCTTATCGCAGGGAGTAACATGTCCCAGGAGACTATTTTCGTCTGTAAGTAATATGTCCCTAATACTCCAATCAATCCAAAGAATACAAACACCGATATATCTCCCAGACCCATATAGCCATATGGTAACTTGCCATTAGTATACAATACTGCCGCTACGATAGCAACAAGCCCTAATCCAAGAAACACATATATCGCTGTCGCAGATAATCCCGATGAAAATACCAAGATCAATCCAAATACTAAACTTAATACGCAAGCGATACTAATTGCTATTTTCATTTGCGGTAAGCTTATCTGTCCATCCTGAACGGTACGGCTGGGGCCGACTCTCTCCACGCTATCTGCACCATGGATGGTATCGCCGTAGTCATTGGCCAGATTAGAGAGTATCTGTAACACTATCGTTGTTGCAAGGCATAACAAAACAATCTTTAAATCGAATCCTCCCTGAGACGCTGCTAGTATCGCTCCCATTCCGATACTCGAGAATGCCAGTGGAAGTGTTCTTAATCTAAAAGCTTTTAGCCAATGCCTCATGGTACAATATTACGAGATTATAACAAAGTATGTTAATGGTTGTTGTAGATAATGTTATCTATTTATCCAAGGAAAGGACTGACCCATCTTCACAAGAACATAATAATATATCTTCCTTTTTAAGAGAGAGGTATCTTTTTATTTAAGTGAGAGAGCTTAGCATTGGGTCAGTATCGTTTCTGTAATGAGGATATCAAGTATCTATTATCCATGATATAAAAATTACAGAGTCGGTTTTATTTTAAAAGATCTTTCCTTGCGTCAAGATGAAAAAAAAAATAAAAAAGAAAAAAGGAGCTAAAACCTACTTCCCAATTTTAAAACCTGCAACCCATCAATACCTCAATACCTTTATCCCTCAATCCCTTTTTCCCTTGATATGGAAGATTAGCTTGCGGGCCACGTTCGTGGAATAATAGCCTTCAGAAACATGGTCATAAGAACACATTTGCATACCATTCAGTTTTTAAGGGAAAGTTAGGGTTAGGTCAATATCGTTTTTGTAATGAGGATATCAAGTATTTATAAGTGAGGTTCCCCCCATTCTTAGGACAGTTAGTTAATGAATTTTAGTGAATAATATCGATGCGGGTTTTGCATATTTCAATATAGTAGAAAGCCCTCCAAGGCTTTCTGCGTATAGTGTTGAAATGTGT
>Ga0209187_1000264_pt1 | contig 107733 bp, 86 predicted proteins | sample BantaG_FD_187430 | JGI IMG/M metagenome (GOLD analysis project Ga0209187, IMG submission 187430) | Marine algal microbial communities from Bantry Bay, Ireland - BantryBay_4 metaG (SPAdes) (version 2) | ecosystem: Host-associated > Algae > Red algae > Unclassified | place: Bantry Bay, Ireland...
ATTAGAAAGATCTGCAGACTTAACTCACAATATGTATCGCATCACTTACACCCTGCCTGAATCGAAGCAGACAAAATCGAGACTGTTAAACATGGATGATGAGCAAGCAGAACTTTACAGGTTAATTCGGAAATATTTCTAGGGTGTCCCATTGGCGAAAACAGGAAAAGCTTCTACGTCACTCCTCCGCTTATAGTCATCCGTTGTATTACAGCAATAAGCGAAAGATATTAGATTTGTAGTTTGACATCTTATTTTCGTTATGGCGTATCGTAGACTGACTCGAAATCCGTTCTCGTGTTCAGATTTTGTAATGTTATGGTTCCTCGTTTTTGAAGATTATATAAGGATCTTTTTTGTCTTTTCAAAGCTGTAATTTTGGCGGATGATTATCTTCAGTGCTTCGTGAGACAACTCATAGATGAAAAGAGAAGAGTTATAGCACGACATATAAAGAAAATGAGTAAATTCGGAATTGACCCTGAAATACTGTTTTTTTTTAAAAACCAAGAATACAAACTCGCTTATAAAAAAAAAGGTCAAAATAAAAGATGACTTGCACGAACATAAGTCAGAATAAAAAAGGAAAAAAATGAATAGAATACTACTTTATGTCTTCGTTATACTGTCTTTATTTATCTCGTGTGATAAGGGTAAGAAGACAATTAAAGGCATTTTGATTCATGAGGAAAAGATAGAAAAACTATTAAATTTTTTCAACGAAAATGCTTATCAAGAAACTCAAGGCACCTATTACTCTGATGTCGACAATGAAGGTAAAGTGGTATCAGATAAGGTTTACAATGTTGCTCTAAGCAGATTAATATACGGGTTGTCCTACGCTAAGGATGTAGACGTCTCTTATCTAGCAAAAGCTGAAAAAGCAGCTGATTTTCAAATAGAAAAACTAATTATCAAAGATTCACTAAATACTTATTTCTCTTCATTCTTTGATTTGAAAACTAATAAGGCTGATAGTTCGTACAATTTAGATATATGGCAACAAGCTTATGGACTTTGTGGCTTATCCGAATTGTATAGGCAGAGTCCAAGTAACAATTTGTTAGACAAGATACATCAGTCACATGATAGTTTTATAAAAACATTCCACGATTCTATAGTAGGAGGATTTTATGGTAATTATGAGGATGATACACAAGTTGAGGGTAGCAAAACCTTACAAGCACTTATATATCCTATTACAGCATATATGGAAAACTTATGGTCAGTTGATGTGGAAAATAGGAGTAAATATGAACCTCACTTAAAGGAAAATATACAAATTGCTTTTGACAATGGGTGGAACAGAGAATTAGGCTGGGTTAATATTAAATTCGACGACAGTTGGAATCCGTGTCAACATTCTTCTAAAGATTCCATTTGCTTTAGTGTTACTCCTGGACATAACTTTCAATACGCCTCTATTTTTTTAAGAGCAAAAGATTGGGAATTCTTGACAAGGAAAGAACAATTAAAATATCAAGAATTTGGAATTGAAGTCTTGAACACAACTTTAGAAAAACCTATTTTTCCAGAAAAAGATTTATCGCAGGGCTTTTATAGTGAAGTCAATCCTGTAAGTAATGAAATTACAGACAAAAGAAAAACATGGTGGCAGCACTGTGAAGCCTTAATAGCACTTTCCTTAGCAGATGAAACATTCAAGATAAAAGCTAAAAATTTAGAGAACTTCTATTTTAATACATTTCCTGATAAAGAAAATGGAGGCGAATTCTTTTATGTAAATGAACTCAATATCCCGCAGACAGATGAATTAAAAGGAAATATTGGTAAGTCCACATATCATACAATAGAAATGATTAAGTTTTTAAATAAATAAAATCAGTACCTAATATTGAGTGATGATAACGTATCTGCTCGTACTTCACAGTAACGACACTTTCTTATAGCATAGAACAAACTCTTCACATATTGGCCAAAAATTTTTAAATGTTTTTCTTGGAATAGAAATGTGTCATATATGGTATGTGAGTCAATTAATAGCTTGAGCATTGATACACAATTGATTCAAGTATTGATATCCATATACACGACTATAATCTCTATCTGATACTTAAAAATTTTACCACACATAGAGGTCATATACTTGCTTGTTAGCTGCCAACTATAAATGGATTTCGAACAAATAAATTGGTATTTAGTATTAGGAGAAACAACTTGATAATTCAGCTCTAAGAATCTTTTTTTTATGTCTAAAAGCTAAATTATTTTATTAGTTTTATTATCTAATCTACCGAAGTACTTCAACAATAAATAAACTTTGGTAGAGTACTAATTTGCCAAAGAAAATAATTAAAAACATGATAGAAAAAATATTATTACTGATTTGTTTTGTTATTTCAATAATGACACCATCTTATTCTCAAACAGAAATTTTTACTGCACAAGTATCGCAATCATCAGATGATGCTGAAGAAAGCGAAGATACTTCACAAGTCTTACTTGAAAGTAGTGACTTAGAATTGGTCTTTGATGATTTCTCAGATCAGAACAATCAAACAGTGGGGATTCGCTTTTCAGAAGTGACTATACCTTCAACAGCTATTATCCAAAATGCTTACATTCAATTTTATGCTGATGACACTGGAGATATCGATACTGATGTAACAATTTATGGTGAGGCAGCTGCACTCTCACAAACTTTTTTGGATACTCCAGGTAATATTAGCAGAAGAACTAAGACTAATACATCTGTAAATTGGTCTATACCTGAGTGGTCTGATGCTCATGAAGGTGGATTGGATGAGAGGAGCCCAGACATCTCCATATTAGTCGAAGAAATAATTAAAAATAATGGTTGGCTTAGTGGAAATGCCATGACTTTTATAGTCACTGGTACTGGGTCTCGAGAGGCAGAGTCATTTGATGGTATACCGCAAGAAGCTCCAATATTAGTAGTTGAATATACTCTACCACAAGTGGATTATGACTTAGGGATTGAAGAACTTAATGGTCTTGACGATTATATGATTGCCCAAAATGATGTTGTAATCTCTACTGTTGTTAAAAATTATGGGCTCAGTGAGATTGACTCATTTGAGCTGTCGTATTCCTTAAATAATGCAACTATCGGTACTGAAGTTATCTATCAAACATTAGCACCAAATGAAAGCTATAACCATACTTTTAATGAGACCTTAGACTTGATTGATTTGGGTGACCAAACTGTGGAAGCACACGTATCTACCATTTTAGATAGCGTAGATTTTAATAATTCATTAGAGGTAGATTTTGAAGTGATAGAAGAATATTCAGATATCTATTTTGGAAGTGGTTCTGCATGGAGATACTTAGATGATGGATCTAACTTGGGACAAGAGTGGATAGAACTTGATTATGATGACACGACGTGGGCTTTGGGAGCTGAAGAATTTGGTTTTGGAGATGGAGATGAAAACACTCTTTTGGAATCAGGTAATATTACTTACTACTTCAGAAAAATTGTGGAAGTCACTGATATCAATGCTATTACATCTATTGTAGCTAATATATCGTCGGATGATGCAATTGTTATTTATGTAAATGGTCAAGAAGTCACTCGCTCTTTCAATCTACCACAAGGTCCCATAACTGCAACGACCACACCTAACACATCTGTCCCTCATGATTTCGAAAATCATGCGGTAAAATATGATATTCCTCTTTCGTTTTTTAATTCAGGATTAAATGTCATAGCAATAGAACTGCATAATAGATCTTCCAGTAATGTCGACCTTTCTTTTAATTGTGCATTCACAAATGAGACTATTAATTACAGTGTTGATGGACCATACGTATTCCATAGAAATAATGAAATTATTGTAAAGAGCATTACAGAAGACGGTCCATCAATTACCTCTTATCCAGAAGGAACAACGCCTACTCTGACTTGTGACTTACCCAATGGGGATAGTTTTAGTTTTCAGCTTATGGAGGAGATTATAATTCCAGAATCAGAATATGAGATGCCAGAAAAGTTTTTAGTCACCACTGATATTGAAGGGCAAATTGATGCATACATTTTATTACTGCAACAGTCCGGTGTAATAGATGATAACTATAACTGGACTTATGGTGATGGACATTTATTCTTTATTGGTGATATGTTTGACAGAGGCGAATATGTAACTCAATGTCTTTGGTTATTATATAAACTCGAACAAGAAGCTCAATTAGCAGGTGGGCAAGTTCATTTCATAATAGGAAATCATGAGGTACTAAATTTTGTATACGATTACAGATACGTACGTGATAAATACTTTGAAAATGCTCATTACTTAAGAGAAATGCTCTACAATTTGTATGAACCAGATACTGAAATGGGCCGATGGCTCAGATCTAAAAATATTCTGGAGAATGCTGGTAACTCTGCCATCTTAGTACATGCAGGATTAAGTCCCGAAGTAAGAGACCTAAATTTGACTTATGATGAGATCAATGACTACGGCAGGTTAGGAATGGATGACAATTGCCCAAGTGGAAATACGCCATGCGAAATCGTAAATGGTGGATCTGATGAAGGGGTGTATTGGTATCGTGGTATCGCAAGGGAAGAATTAAGTCAAACCGAAGTTGATGATATAATATCTTCTTTTAATGGAGAGAAGATGATTTTTGGTCATACTGTTTTTCCAGAAGTATCTTCAATTTACGACCAAAGCGTAATTGTAGCAGATGTAAACCATAGTAATAATTTCAATAATGGATTTATGGAAGCCTTATACTTTGAAAGTGGTTGTTACTACAGGCTAGTAGCTAATTCTAATGGAGTTATGCAAACACAAATTGATCCTGATTGTATTACGACCAGCACAACTGAGGTGATATCAACTTATAAATTTGAATTGACACCAAACCTATTTGAAGATGAAATAATGATTCAAGTTTCTAATGATAAATTTGATAAAACATTATCTGTTCATAATATATATGGTGATTTGATAAAGGTAATTAATATTGATGCCCACTATAAAAAATTATCAATTAATACTGCAGAATGGACTCCAGGAGCCTATATCTTTTCTATGCAGAAAGGATGTCAGATTGTGTCATTAAAAGCAATTAAGTATTGAAAAATAACATTTTAGATTTATAGACAATTAGCTATAAAATTTATCCTTTATCTACACTAAATTAATAGACACAGTTTATTGAAAAGTCCAAAGATAAAGAATAGAAGAGCAGATATCATAATTGATCAGAGCTACCAACTCAAAATAGAGAGATAGCTCTGATCAATATTTTTAATGATCAAGTCCATATTAATAGAGCTCATCCAGAGGCTTACCATAATCAAACTATAGCTATAGAAATGATCATAAGAAAACCAGTGATAAATTAAGATAAAATTCTTCTTTTAATCCGCCTCTATAGCCGCTATTCCAGGGAGTACCTTTCCTTCAAGAAATTCTAACATAGCACCTCCACCAGTGGATATAAAACTGACTTGGTCCTGAAGTCCAGCTTTGTTTATAGCAGATACAGAATCTCCTCCTCCTATGAGGGAGTAAGCACCAGTCTGAGTGGCATCGGCTACAGCTTGTGCTACACTATTAGTACCATTGGCAAATTTATCGAACTCAAAAACACCGACAGGACCATTCCATAAGATAGTCGCAGATTCTTTGATGACTTTAGCAAATTGCTTTGTAGCCTCAGGACCTATGTCTAAGCCCATCCATCCATCTGTGATGTTATCACTTGGACATATTTTAGTATCCGCATCTTTATCAAATCTATCAGCACATATATTATCGACGGGAAGTATAAGTTGTACGTTTCGGTCTTTAGCTTTTTGGAGTAATTCTTTAGCCAAGTCGATGTGCTCATCTTCTACGAGAGAGTCACCTATTTTGCCTCCCAGTACTTTAGTAAATGTATAACTCATACCTCCACCGATAAGAAGATTATCAGTAAAGTCTAAGAGCTTTTCTATCAGTTGGATTTTATCAGAGACCTTAGCGCCACCTAATATAGATGTCAATGGTCGCTTAGGGCTATTGAGTACCTTATGTGCACTTTCTATTTCTGACTGCATCAGCAGTCCGAGTTGTCTATCTTTTTTTTCAAAAAACTTTGCCACGGTATATGTAGAAGCGTGTTTTCTATGTGCAGCTCCGAATGCATCATTTACATAAGCATCAGCAAGTTGCGCCAGCTTAGCAGCCATGCCATTATCACCTTTAGTTTCTCCAGCTTCGAATCTGGTGTTCTCTAATAAAAGTACTTCACCTGATTGCAATGCCAATGCCTTATCAAAAGCCTCTTGTCCTACTGTGTCTGCAGCAAACTGTACCTCTAAACCTAATAAATCGGATAGATGGGGTACGAGATGACGTAGTGTATTCTTATCTATCTGAGCAGTGTTATCTTCTCCAGCGACTATCTTAGGTCTACCTAAGTGTGACATCAATATTACCGATGCACCCGCTTCTAATACTCTCTTAATCGTAGGTAATGATTTTACAATTCTTGTATCATCAGTGATATTAGAAGTTTTATCAAGAGGTACATTAAAGTCTACTCTTATGAGTACTTTTTTATCAGATAGATTAGAGACGTTCATCGATGTTTATTTTTTAAATTCGAAAAAGAAAAAAGCCGACCATTTATTCAATGATCGGCTTGTAATAATATTTTGCTATACTCTTGCGGTAAGTTCTGCAAGTCTTGCAGAGTAACCAGCTTCATTATCATACCATGATACAATTTTTACCATTCTCCCAGATACTTGAGTTAGTTGAGAATCGTATATAGATGAGTATGGGTTTCTTACAATATCAGATGAGACGATAGGGTCTTCTTCATATTGTAGGATGCCTTTGAGAGCACCTTTAGAATATTTTTTGAATGTCTTATTGATCTTTTCCACAGTGACATCTTTCTCTAATATTACATTAAGCTCTACAAGAGATCCTGTAATAACAGGTACTCTTATTGCCATGGCAAATAACTTACCTTCTACACCATCAAGTACCTGAGTTACTGCTTTGGCAGCACCAGTAGTTGTAGGGATAAGATTGACAGCAGCAGCACGAGCTCTTCTTAAGTCACTATGTGGAGCATCTTGTAGTTTCTGATCTCCAGTATATCCATGTATTGTAGTCATAGATCCCTGCACTAATCCCCAGTTCTCCATTATAACTTTCATAAGCGGCGCAAGACAGTTGGTCGTGCAAGATGCATTACTGAGAAGTTTGTCAGATTTTTTGATCTGATCATCATTGACACCCAGCACGATAGTTTTTATTCCACTTCCTTTAGCGGGAGCAGATAGTATTACTTTCTTGGCTCCAGCTTTTAGATGCAATTCTGCAGTCTCTTTGGTTCTGAATATACCAGTGCATTCTAATACGATATCTACTTTGTTTTTCTTCCAAGGTAATTTACTTGGATCACGCTCGGCTGTAGCCAGTATTTTTTTTCTACCTACATTGATATGAGTGTCTGTAGAAGTTACTTTCTGATCGAATGGACCATGAGCACTATCGTACTTTAATAGATGAGCTAATGTCGCATTATCTGTTAAGTCATTGATTGCAACAACTTCGATGTTTTTGTCTTGTAACAGATTTCTAAAAGTTAATCTTCCGATTCTACCGAAACCATTAATTGCTACTCTCTTTTTTGCCATAATTGTTATTTATAAATTTTAGTACAAAAATAGTATAAAGCTTTAATCCTAATAGGTATTATTTTAAATACTTAGCGTAAAAATTACAATAAGTATCAAAAACTTTATAATCTTGAGCTATAAATTGTTCTTGCTCGTTTTTTTCTGGAGCATAGATTAATACATCCATTCCTGCCTTTCTCGCCGCTATAGCACCCACTAATGTATCCTCTACAACTAATGTATTTTCTGCTGACCCTTCCATCTTCTCACATGCATGTAAGAATAGATCTGGTAGGGGTTTGAATTTATTTATGTCATAGGCTGAGAATATAGTCTCAGCCGAGAAGTATTTATCTAAGCCAGTCACCGCTAAGGTCGTAGCCATTTTAACTTGTGGTCCATTGGACGCTACACAATATGGAATCTCTAATTTTTTTAATAAATCTTCTGCTCCCTCGACAGCTTTCAGTTCTGCTTCGAATAGGATTTTGGATCTCTGACGGAATACTTTCTCAAAGTCAAAATCTAATTCTTTATCGATGTTCTCTTTAATATACTGTTCTATTTTGAGAAGGCTGGTACCTCGGAATAGTGCAATAGTTTCTTTCTCACTGATCGGTATACCTATCTCATTAAGCATGGTTGCTATAAGACCATTAGTAAGATTTTCCGTATCTACAAGTGTCCCATCACAATCAAATATTATCAAGTCGTATTTCATGGGTTAAATTTTTCAAAATGCTCAATTCACAAAATTAGAATATAAATAACTAATTAAACTAATGGGTAAGAATGATATAAGTTCTTATTGATTAAGTTATCTCGTAGTTGTACCATGACAATAAAGCATAATTGTAGTATTGTTGTTGGGATTGCATAAGTATATATTGTTACCTTCGTCATAGGACTTTAAGAACCTGTAGATATGCTAAAAACTATTCTTCCCTTACTTATACTTATCCTTCTCGGAGGTATATATTTTTATACCAAAGATGATCCTCAAGATACTTCTATTGACTTAGACGATCGAGATTTTGTCGTAGAGGATAGAGAGATAATAGATATTATAGTTATAAAAAGACCTGGTTACCCAGAGATGCATCTTAGTAAATATAATGATGGCTGGTTACTCAACCAAAGAAGAAAAGCAAGTCCTCATGTTGTCAAAAATCTCCTGAGTGTCTTGACACAAATGAAGTTAGATTATATACCTCCTAAGACAAAGTATACTAAGATCATGAAGGACATCGAATTATTAGGAATCGACGTCACGACTTATGATAAGAGCGGAAAAGTCTTATCAGATTTTATAGTAGGTAAGAATAATAATATTGAGAGTGGTACCTATTGTCTCAAGAAAGGCGCCAAGCAACCTTATGTAATGATCGTACCATCAGTAGGAGGAGGTATCAGAAATTATTTTACGCATACAGATGTGGACCTGAGAGACAAGACTGTCTTAGATATAAATAGTAATGACATCATTAAGGTTACTGTGGACTATAAGAAGGATAGAGCTAATTCTTTTGTGATTACTAAGGAAGGCACATCTTATAATATTAAGCCTATTGTTCCTACCACTTCCACTAATCAACTTAAGCAAAACCAAAATGTGCTCACCGCTTATATTAAGGACTTCATGAAGTTTGGTGCAGAGAGCCTTATGACTGGGAAGCCTGGTATGGATTCATTAAGTCGTACAATGCCATTTGTAGAATTAGCAATAGATATGAAGGACGGGTCTCAGTTGGGTTTTAGTTTTTATCCAGTGACAGATGTTCTTAATCTGGACGCTACCTTAAGAACAGTTAACGATCTTAAGCAGATCGACAGATACAATATGTTTGCTTCAGATGGTGAGTCGTATATGGTACAACATAGGTTAGTCAAAAAGCTATTTAAACCAATACTTCATTTTGATATTTAGATATCTATTATTAGTTGGTTGTATTACCCTCATATCTGTAGCACATAGTCCTGCTCCAGCTTGGGGATTCTATGGCCACAGAAAGATAAATAGAATGGCGGTACTCACACTGCCTGAGGCTGTCCTACCTCTTTATAAGAAAAACATAGAATATCTCACAGAGCACGCCGTAGATCCTGACAAGCGAAGGTATGCCACCAAGAACGAGTTTGCTAGGCATTATATAGATATCGATCACTGGGATACACTTCCTTTTGATAATGTCCCCAAGTTATATAGAGATGCTATCCTTAAGTTCGGTTCTCTCAAGGGAGTCGCAGATAAGGATACCGTTACATTGGAATTTCCAGAAGAGTTCCATAATAATGTCTATCAGAATTTATTATATCTATACAGATTTGATCCTATTATTCCATTAGATCAGACTTCCTTAGGTAATATACTGGATATAGATGGCACCTACACGGAAATTTATTTTGATAATGATATAGTCAATTATGGTATAGCTCCATATTTCTTAGAGCACTTCTATAAGCGATTAATCTATGCATTTAAAGAAAATGACGTAGATATGATATTGAAGATAAGCGCAGATATAGGGCACTACATATCTGATGCTCACGTACCCTTACATACGACACTTAATTACAATGGACAGCTGACGGGACAGATAGGTATACATGCCTTCTGGGAAAGCCGACTACCAGAATTATATGCAGATAATACTTATGACTTTATTGTCGGTAGAGCAGAGTATATAGAAGATATAAGAACATACATATGGGATATTATAAAATCAAGTCATGCTTTACTACCAGAGGTATTAGCTAAAGAATTGCTTATCAAAGAACAATATCCAGAAGATGAGCAGTTTTGTTTTGATGAGAGATTAGGACAGACAATATGGATACAATGTCCAGAATATAGTAAGGCGTATCATGACTCTATGGGTGATATGGTAGAGACACGTATGCAAGCATCCGTTCTTGCGGTAGGTAGTTTCTGGTATAGTGCATGGGTAGAAGCTGGTCAGCCCGACTTAGAGGAGATTGAGAATATTGTATTAGATGGTGATGCAAAAATAAATGAAAAATTAGACGCCGCCATCAATAAAGGAAAGATCTATGGAAGAGAACATGAGTAAGCCAAGAACACAACATTCTAAGATTAGTCTTATTCTCAAAGGTGCTGCTATGGGTATCGCAGAAGTGATCCCCGGCGTCTCGGGAGGTACGATAGCATTTATAACTGGAATCTATGAGGACCTTATCGATACAATTAGTGGAGTCGATCAGAATACGGTATGGGATATACTTAAGTTAAGGTTCAGTAACGTATGGGTATCGCTTAATGGTCCATTTCTACTATACTTGATTATAGGTATGGTGGGCGGTATATTGGCAGGTGTTTTTGGCGTGACTAAATTATTAGAAAATTACCCAGAAGCTCTGTGGGCTTTATTTTTCGGACTTATTATAGCGTCTATACCATTAATGTTTAGCCAGATGCAGAATCGAAAGTGGGGACATGCAATCCCCTTTATCATTGGTGCTGCGATAGCCTACCTGATTACCTCTATAAGTCCAGCAGCAGGATCTACTAATATGGTATACATATTTTTAGCGGGTGTCATTGCGATAAGTGCCTTTGTATTACCTGGTATTTCAGGTAGCTTCATTTTATTACTGATGGGCTTATACACAGTAGTCATACCCACAATAAAAGCATTCTTAGAATCTCCAGAATTATCTGAGTTATTATTGATATCTGTATTTGCATTAGGTTGTCTCACTGGTCTCGCCTTTTTCTCGAGGATAGTGTCGGCAGCTTTTAAGAATTATCACGATATTACTATTACAGTTATGTCAGGATTTATGTTTGGATCACTTAATAAAATATGGCCGTGGCGCAATCCCATTGCGATATTAAATAAAGATACTAGTGTGATTTCTCCTATTGATTCTAATAACATCAGTACCTTCTCTATAACCGATAAAAATATCAAGATCGTCAAAGAAATTAATGTCCTTCCCTCGGACTACTTTTCAGATCCATGTACGGTTTATGTAATTGCTGCATTTGTAGTCGGTATTCTGTTGGTAGGGGGATTATATTTTATGCAGAAGAGTAGGATATAAATGCCGTATTATACATTGCTGTGTGACAAGTAGGAAAGAGGTCAAAGACCTTTGCTTCGTTGATGTTCTTGGGGTAATGAGTGGACGAAAGGAAGGTCTTCGACCTCTCCTTGGATTTGGATTTGAATTTTGATTTTTTTCAATTCGATGCCGTATCAGAGAAAAGACGTAGTAAGTCTTTGTCTTGTTACTATCTTTGGAGTGACGAAAGGAAGGTTTGGGATTGTTAGCCATGAGCTCAAAGACCTTTGTTTCCTCGATGTCCTTGTTATAAAGTGTTGAAAGAGGTTCTTGGATTAGAGTGACGAAAGGAAGGTTTGGGATTGTGCATGCAAGAGGTCAAAGACCTTTGCTTCGTTGATGTTCTTGGGGTAATGAGTGAACGAAAGGAAGGTCTTCGACCTCTCCTTGACCCTTAGGAAGAGATAATTTAAAGTTAAAACTAAATAGATCAAAATACTATTGCTTACTAAATATCCAAATACATATTTCACAACACTTGCTATAGATAGGTTTGTTTCGGTATTTAAGGATTTTCCAGAATCCAATTTTATAATTTTAAATTCTTTTAAGCATTTAGTGGACTCTGGCAGAGTTAAGATTTATGCCTTCGTGATTATGAGAGATCATATACACATCGTCTGGCAAGTTTTAGGAGGCCAATCAGTCGAAGATGTAATTATGTCATTCAAGAAGCATACTGGAAAGCTGATTTGTAATTACCTTAAAGACGTTGATAGAAAATACTTAGAGTATTTTATTTCTGATAGAAAAGACAGAGAATATAAAATCTGGAAAATCAGCAAAGGCAATATTTTGGTCACCAGTCCCAATATGCTAAATGTCAAAATCCGTTATATACTTAAAAATCCAACGAAGGGTGATTACAAAACCGTAGAAGACAGCACGAGTTATTATTTCAGCTCTGCAAAAGCATATTCAGTTCAATCTAAGAATTTTAGTTTCTTATCAGTTCTTGATGAAGTTGTTCCTGGCAGTTGAAAAGTAGGCATGAGGTCAGAGACCTTTGCCTCGTTACTATTTTTTCTGTTTTTTTTAGAGAATTCGAAAGGAAGGTCTTTAACCTCTCCTTGTGTTCCTTATTCCTCAGTTATGCCCATTTATTAAAGTTCCCGAAAGGAAGGTCTTCGACCTCTCCTTGGATTGTCCTAGTAGGCAAGAGGTAAGACCTTTGCCTCGTTACTTTTTTTTGTTTCTTTAGAGAATTCAAAAGGAAGGACTTTGACCTCTCCTTGTGTTCCTTATTCCTCAGTTATGTCCTTTTTTAAAGTTTCCGAAAGGAAGGTCTTTGACCACTCCTTGGGTTTATGAGAAAAGTAGGCAAGAGGTCAGAGACCTTTGCCTCGTTACTATTTTTTCTGTTTTTATAGAGAATTCGAAAGTAAGGACTTTGACCTTTCCTTGTGTTCCTTATTCCTCAGTTATGCCCATTTATTAAAGTTCCCGAAAGGAAGGTCTTCGATCTCTCCTTGGAGTTAATGAGAAAAGTAGGCAAGAGTTCAAAGACCTTTGCCTCGTTACTTTTTTTTTGTTTTTTTAGAGAATTCGAAAGGAAGGACTTTGACCTCTCCTTGTGTTCCTTATTCCTCAGTTATGCCCATTTATTAAAGTTCCCGAAAGGAAGGTCTTCGACCTCTCCTTGAGTTTATGAGAAAAGTAGGCAAGAGGTCAGAGACCTTTGCCTCGTTAGATTAATTTTTTTTTGGAGAATTCGAAAGGAAGGTCTTCGACCTCTCCTTTACCCTTAACGAAGCCTTTCTCTGGCAAAAATTGTACCCAAATTTTAACATATTAATAAATTAAATAATATTTACATATATTAATCACTATAGTTCAAAGTATTTCATATATTTGTATTTAGTTATATGTTAAAAATGAAAACTAACGAAATGCAAGGAAAACTACAGATATTCCTACTTGCAATCCTTTCTGTTGCCTTTATGAATACCATAACTGCACAGAAATCTTTAATCAAAGCACATAAGCAATACGAGCTTAAAGCTTTTGATTTGGCCATTGAGAATGCTAAGAAAGCACTCGTCGATGCGCCTGACTGTGTTGATTGTCACAGTCTTATTGCAGAATCTTTCCGAATGATGAATCAGAATGTCGATGCGGCGATCTGGTACAGAAAAATGGAAAAGATGTCTGACCTTCCTCAAGACTATGCTTTTAATTATGGTCTCTTATTGAAGAGGATGGGGCAGTATGATAAAGCTAAGCGATACTTTGACGAGTATGCAGTTGTAAATGCTGATAAAGCTCAACTCTTTTCAGAAAGTTGTGATCTTGCTAAGTCGATGTTGTCTTCCGAGATTGACTTCGAATTAAATCTTTACAATGCAAGTTCTAAAGTTACAGACTTCGGAGCGACATGTTTTAAGGATAATATCATATTTAGCTCATTCAGAACTGACTTTAAGAGATCATTAGATAAGCTTAACAAGAGTCAGATCCAAGATGATAGAACACAACTCTACATAGGAAATCAAGGGATCACAGGCACGGTCAATAATGTTGACTTTTTACTTCCTGATGATATGGAATCGTTTGATTACGGACCATTGCACTATGCACAATCAGCTCCTATAGTAGCTGTAACTAAGAATAATTTCAGAGATGGCGAGCAACAGATCTTTACTAATGATCTGGAGTTAGCATTATATACTGCAAGTGTATTGCCTAACGGATCATTCAAGAACTTAGTACCATTTCCTTATAATGAAGTAGGGTATGCTACTGGTTTCGGGACACTGAATCCTTCCGGAAGAATCATGTACTTCAGTTCTAATAGACCTGGTGGTCAGGGAGGATTTGATATATATGTATCTTATAATAAAGGTGGTAAGTGGTCTTATCCAGAGAATCTTGGTGACAAAATCAATACCCCTGGTAATGAGGTAACGCCATTTTTTGATGGTCAGCAACTATACTTTTCTTCTGATTATATGATGGGCATAGGCGGCTTAGATGTCTTCAAGACACAAGCTAAAAACGGAGCGTGGGAGACGCCTTCTAATATGGGCAACGGAATTAACTCTCCTGAAGACGACTTCTATTTTACAAAACAAAATGATAGAGAAACTTCTTACATCACTTCTAACAGATTAGGTGGTAGAGGGAGTTACGATATATACATAATTAATAAAGCAGCAGAAAGCAAGCCTGAAGAGATCCTTGCAGAAGTTGTTCAGTTCGAAGATGTTATGCCCGCTGAGATTAACCTGGAAGAAGATCTCATCGAAGACAGAGGCATGACAGCGACAACTAAAAGTGTTAAGTATGATGATGGCATAGATAATGTATCAGCAATTTCTGATCCCACCGCTAAAGTCAAGAAAAACACTGCTCCTACTTCACTCCAAGATAATGAGATATCTGAAGAATTTAAAAACGAAGATGGCGCCTTAGATTTCAGTAAGATCCTACCTCCCAAAGCGGTAGATCTTAATACAATGAATTCTAAGACTGTATCTTTAGTAGGAGCTAAAAGAGTAGCTTATGGCGAAGTCATTAGGTCTAACAGCAATGTGTACTTCATCCAAGTTGCAGCATTATTTACTTCACAAGCTAATATGAATACGTTCTCTGGATTGAACCATTTCGGTAGCTTGTACAAGTTCAGCCAATCTAATGCCACTAAGGTGAAATTAGGTTACTTCTTAGATGAATATCAAGCGAAAGATATTCTAAGACAAGTAAAGTCAATGGGCTACAAAGACGCTTTCATAACTTACGAACCATTGAATACATACAACATGGAACTGGTAGAATTATCAGGCCAATCCAATGATGTTACCTATTCTAGTACAGGGGTAAGTTACAAAGTTAGATTAGCGTCTTATGAAGACCCTATCTGGTTTGATGTAAAGAAAGTCCAAGGCATCGGCGTCATCGAACAATGGACTAAAGCTGAGTGGACTATATTTGTTCTTAGTGGATATAACTCACAAAGTGAAGCAGAAAAAGCAAGACAAAAAGCTATAGCAAAAGGCTATAAGGATGCTCAAGTAGTAATAGACAGAAATGGACTATTAGAGAAGATAAATTAAGAAATATAACGACACATAGATTAGTTAATTAAGAGCTCTATAATTTTTATAGGGCTCTTATTTTTTTGATAATGTTCTGGTAAAGATTTGTGACATTGTAAATAAAAAAAAAGTAAATGCGCAAGTTGCTATTATCAACCTGTAATCGATCTCTATTCATAATTACACAGTACGCAATTGCATTTAGTAAGATGGTGATTAAGTCTGTTTTGTCGTAAGTAAATTTATTATCCTGAAGTGAATAGGAATTTACTTCTGATATCCTTGCATATATTTCTAAGTCTGCGAGATCATCATGATTTTCTTCATATTTCTTGAGATGGCAGTCTTAATGAGAAAAACTATTATTATACACATGAAAGTAATTTTGATAGGCTTTATTTCAATTTGTATTCAGCAAATGAAAATAGTAGTGGTGATGTGGTAACCAGTTTTAACCCACCATATATATGACAAAGTGGTAAACACAGCCTTGGGATTATAATTAATAGAGTATTTATATAATATGGATTTCATTTCTTGGAGCAGGTTAAATCAACCGTAAGCATTTAAACTAAATCAGATATTTCTAGCGTTAAACTTTCTGCCGACATGCAGGAAATAATAGCCTTACCTACCTATAAGCAATAGAAGATCGTAATTTTAGCTTTAAATAAATTATATAGCCTTAGTAATAATTAAAGCTTTATATATCTTGTCAAATTATTCTTGTTATTATATTATTACAAGTTTAGAATGGAAGCCACGTGACAAGAGTAACACTAATGGTTAATGTGATAGACTTACAATTAAAGTACTATTAGATTTTAATTTAAAAATAGAATGTAGTTACAATCAATTCATTTTATGAAATTTAGCCTCGCCATATTTATCGTCTTATCCCTATCGCTTGGAAGTACAGCTCAGCAGACAGGATACGAGATAGATGACGTAATATATAGGTATGAATCTGTACTGGAAGATGCCACTGACTTGTTCAGTAATATTAAAGTTCAGAATCAGTTCTATCCTTGTGTCGATGAGATGACAGTGGCTGAGAGTACATTATCACAGGCAGACTTCCAACTCGTTAGTAATACTGGTTATCTTGAGTACTACTCGTATGGAGATAATTATCTTAATCTCTTAGGTATGAAGGTGCATGATCCATTCCTAACTATTCCTGATATGATCATACAGTTTTTTACACCCATTCCAGTTATAAGATTATCAAACCAAGAACAGTTTAGCAGCGTAGGGACAAGTGATTTTTTCTTAGTATATAAAAGGAAAAATTGGCCTGACAGCCTTCGGGATTGGGCTAATGAGAATGATGTCACTGAGATCAGGATTAATGGTTCTATAGAATGGGATAGTAGATATATCAGAAAGGACTTCTATAAAAATTTATATATGGAAGAATCCATGGGTAATGTGATAGAGTACAACAATACCTATTCTGTTAATAAACTCGAAGTCAAAAGATCAAAGTGGCAGAAAGTTGATCTTACTCAGAAAGGCTACCTCCAAGACTTATTCTCTGATACCAAAGAGAAGCACTACAGCATATACGCCATAGGTTCTGTAGTAGAGACTGCTCGATTGGGTATAATACCATACAATACATTTACGATGTATACACAAGCGCCGATCGGCTCACATCCTGATTGTACGCATAGCACTAACGATATCTATGTATTCCCTAATCCTACTTATGACGATATCAAGATGAGATTTGAGAATGTTGATAACCACTTCTACATCTTAAATATATACAATATCATAGGCAAGAAATTATGGTCTAAGCGTATAGACGTGCACTCCATGAAGCACGAAGAATTTGTAGATCTGCCCCCATTTGAGAAAGGCGTATATATTTATGGTATTGATACCCCTAAGGGTAAGCGTATTAAATCCAAGCGGCTCGTTATTATAGATCTGTAGCGAAGAATTACACATATTTTAGCTAATACGGTTTCAATTATATAGTATTGATAAATAATACTTTTAATAATAATGAATGAGCCTCCACCAGATACGATCATCTATAATTGTAGAAGCTACAATGATCCCATCACTGAGAATGCTCAATTATTGCAGCTGTGGGTAGAAAAATACAGATGACCATGTTAGTATAGGTAGTTTTTATGATGTATTCTTTAGTAGATATTTGGAATTCTAAAGTTAAAATGGGATGAAAATATGATCTGTTTATCGAGAGTATGTTACCCTAAGAAAGGCAGTTTCAATTGGGATAAAAAAATAAAAATGGAATTCAAAAATGGATAATACTTGAAATAGCGAAAAACAAATACTTCATTGCGCTAAATATAAGGATATGGCGCTCTTTTTGATAGATATATTACATAAATACTACATATGTCTATTCTCATTAAGAGTTCGTTCCTTATTTCCTTTATAGATTACCTCAAGTTCGAAAAGAGATATTCACCTCATACAATTACATCATACAACAATGATATTTCACAATTCTCATTTTTTATAGCTAAGACCTATACGGGTATTACAATTGATAAGATAGGGCATAACCACATAAGATCATGGATGGTAGAGCTCGTCAATAATAGTATATCCTCTAAATCTATAAATAGAAAAATATCCTCCTTGAGGTCTTTTTATAACTATTTGATGAAACAGGCTATAGTTTCTAAGAATCCTACATTAAAAATAGTTACACCTAAGATAGCTAAACGCTTGCCAGAATTTATCCAAGAAAGAAACATAGCAAAGATATTTGATAATATAATAGATGGTGATTTTGAAGATTTTCGCAACAGACTAATTATTGAATTCTTTTATTCTACAGGTATCAGACGGATAGAATTAATTAATATTAAAGATGGTGATATTGATAGCGCATTATGCACGATAAAGGTTTTGGGAAAGGGGAATAAAGAACGAATTATCCCATTTTCGAAGAATTTATTATTGCGTATTGAGAGATACATAAAATTAAGGGCTGAGTTCTTTGAAGATAGCCATTACGATCAGATTTTTTTCGTAACCTCTAAAGGCTCAAAAATGTACCCTAAACTGGTTTACAATATTGTAAAAAAATATCTTTCAGATATTACAACCTCTTCTAAGAGATCACCACATATCCTAAGGCACACATTTGCTACACATATGATGAATGGGGGAGCAGATCTCAATGCTGTTAAAGAGTTGTTAGGGCATGCGAACTTGGCAGCAACCCAGATATACACACATAATTCTATAGAAAAGCTCAAAGAGGTCTATAAAAAGGCACATCCAAAGTCAGAGAATAAATAATTAAAATATTTTCTATTTACTGTTTACATATATAGGAAAAATATCTATTTTTGCATTCGCTTTGAAGAAAGCTATGACATTGTGTCAATTGCCGATGTAGCTCAGTTGGCCAGAGCAGCTGATTTGTAATCAGCGGGTCGGGGGTTCGAATCCCTCCATCGGCTCACAATTTTTGAATAATTGTAGGGTAAAGATAGAAGGAGGGGGTGCGCCGAAGTTGGAGAGTCGGGACAGACTGTAAATCTGTTGTTTAGGCTGAATAGGTTCGAATCCTATCACCCCCACAATGTTTTTTTTTGAAAAGAATAACTTACGCGGAAGTAGCTCAGTTGGTAGAGCATCAGCCTTCCAAGCTGAGGGTCGCGGGTTCGAGTCTCGTCTTCCGCTCCACTTAATTACTGAGTGAAATCATAGTATGTTGATTTAGCTTTATGGTTAAGATTGTTTTTAAGTTATTTAGATGTGATTAATAATTTTTTGTAAGTATATAATATAAACGTTTTTAAAATAATTGAATAATGGCTAAAGAAACCTTTCAAAGGACCAAACCCCACGTAAACATTGGTACGATTGGTCACGTAGACCATGGTAAAACAACTCTAACTGCAGCAATCACTTACGTGCTTTCAGAAGCAGGTCTATCTGAAAAAATGGATTACGATGCTATTGATGGTGCACCTGAAGAGAAAGAAAGAGGTATTACCATTAATACTGCCCATGTTGAGTACGAAACCGAAAAAAGACACTATGCTCACGTTGATTGTCCGGGTCACGCCGATTATGTGAAAAACATGGTTACAGGTGCTGCTCAGATGGATGGTGCAATCCTTGTTGTAGCAGCGACAGATGGTCCTATGCCACAGACAAGAGAGCACATACTATTATGTCGTCAGGTAGGTGTACCTAACATAGTGGTATTTATGAACAAGGTTGACCTTGTTGATGATCCAGAAATGCTTGAGCTTGTTGAGATGGAGGTAAGAGAATTACTTTCTCAGTATGAGTTTGATGGTGATAACGCTAAAATTATTCAAGGATCAGCGATTAAGGCCTTAGAAGGTACTGATGAGGGTAAAGCTAAGATCATGGAATTAATGGATGCTGTAGATTCAGATATTCCTGAGCCAGTAAGAGATGTAGATAAGGATTTCTTAATGCCAGTAGAGGATGTATTCTCTATTACAGGTAGAGGAACCGTAGCTACAGGTAGAATAGAAAGAGGAGTAATCAATACAGGTGATCCAGTTGAGATCGTTGGTATGATGAAAGATGAGGAGAAAGCATTGACTTCGACTATTACAGGAGTTGAGATGTTTAGAAAAATATTAGAAAGAGGTGAGGCAGGTGATAACGCTGGTCTTCTTCTTAGAGGTATTGAAAAAGAAGCTATTAAGAGAGGGATGGTTATCGTTAAGCCTGGATCAGTTAAGCCACATAAAAAATTCAAATGTGAGGTTTATGTTTTAGGTAAAGACGAAGGTGGAAGACACACTCCGTTCTTTAATGGTTACAGACCACAGTTTTATTTCAGAACAACAGATGTTACTGGTGATGTAGTATTACCTGCAGGTGTTGAGATGGTAATGCCAGGTGATAATGTAACACTTGAAGTTAACCTACTTAGTAAGATAGCGATGGAGAAAGGATTACGTTTTGCGATCAGAGAAGGTGGTAGAACTGTAGGTGCAGGTCAAGTGACTGAAATTATCGAGTAAGAAGTTCATTCGAGAAATATAAATATTACAGAAATTAAGCACCCTTCTTGGGTGCTTAATTTTCTGCATTATAGAAGATTTTTATTATTTATAGGGTTGGAGATAACCCATATTAATTAGGGGAGTAGCTCAATTGGTAGAGCGAAGGTCTCCAAAACCTTAGGCCGCGGGTTCGATTCCTGTCTCCCCTGCAACAAGAAGATGTTATGAACGACATAGTATTATACATAAAAGAAAGTTATAACGAACTGATACACAAAGTGACATGGCCTACATGGCCTACGCTTACAAGTAGCTCAGTATTAGTAGTCGTAGCAAGTGCAATATTAGCATTATTGATATTTGCCATGGATACCGTATCTAAAGGGGTACTGACTCGTATTTACGATCTATCGTTTTAATTAGAATAAAATAACTGGAAAATAAGACTATGTCTGACGAAAAAAGATGGTATTCCCTCCGAGTCATTAGTGGAAAAGAAAAAAAGATAAAGGAATATATCGAGCTTGAATTACAGAGAAATAAATGGACAGACTATATAACTCAAGTATTAGTCCCTTCTGAGAAAGTTTATAAAATCAGAAATGGGAAAAAAGTTATTCTTGAAAGAAATATTCTACCTGGGTACATACTTATAGAAGCGGTACCAAAAAAGTTTTCAGGCGAAATCATAACAGCCATAACAAATGTTCCAAATGTGATTCATTTCTTAGGAAGAAACAAACCACTTCCTATGAGACAATCAGAAGCGAATAGAATGTTAGGTAAAGTCGATGAGTCTCAAGAAGTTGGAGAATCAATGTTGGAGCCATTTATAGTCGGTGAGACTGTTAAAATTGTAGATGGACCATTCAATGACTTCGTAGGAGATATCAAAGAAGTCAATGAAGAAAAGAAAAAGCTCAAGGTAATCGTAAAAATATTTGGTAGAGGAACAGAAGTTGAGCTTAATTTCATGCAAGTAGAAAAACAATAAAAAATATACTTAATTAATCATACTCATGGCAAAAGAAGTAGACGCGTTTATAAAGTTACAAGTTAAAGGAGGAGCAGCTAATCCTTCACCACCAGTAGGACCCGCATTAGGTGCCAAGGGTGTGAATATCATGGAATTCTGTAAAAGATTCAATGCTAAAACAGAAGACCGAAGAGGTAAAATCTTACCCGTTCAGATTACTGTTTATAAAGACAAATCTTTTGATTTTGTAGTAAAAACTACACCAGCATCTATCCAATTATTAGAAGCAGCTAAGTTAAAAAAAGGTTCTCCAGAATCTAACAGGCAGAAAGTCGGTTCTGTAACATGGGATCAGATAAAAACTATAGCTGAAGATAAGATGGAAGATCTTAATGCTTTCTCTATGGAGTCAGCTATGAAGATGCTAGCAGGTACTGCAAGAAGCGCAGGAATTACTGTCAAAGGTGATGCACCTTGGTCAAGTAACTAAGAATACAATACAATTTTTTCTAATTAAATAAAGGGAGTCTTAAATGACGTTCGAACCTTAAATTAAATTATGGCATTATCCAAAAAAAGAAAAGCAGCCAATGCTAAAGTAGACCCTGATAAGCACTACGACGTCGCCAGCGCAATGGCATTAGTCAAAGAAGTAAATACGGCTAATTTCGATTGTTCAGTTGATCTTCACATTAGATTAGGTGTAGATCCGAGAAAAGCGGACCAAGCAATCAGAGGTACAGTTACCCTTCCAAATGGTACAGGAAAAACTAAGAAAGTCCTCGTACTATGTACTCCAGACAAAGAAGAAGAAGCAAAAGCAGCAGGAGCTGATTATGTAGGTCTTGATGAATTCATTACTAAGATCCAGCAAGGTTGGACTGATATTGATGTTATTATCGCAGCTCCTAACGTAATGGCACATGTTGGTAAGGTTGGTAGAATATTAGGACCAAGAGGTCTTATGCCTAACCCTAAGTCAGGGACAGTTACACCTAACATCGGTGCAGCAGTAGATGACGTTAAGGGTGGTAAGATTGCTTTTAGAGTTGATAAATATGGAATTATCCATAGTTCTATTGGTAGAATTCAATTCTCTGCAGAAAAACTGACTCAGAACGCAAATGAATTAATTAATACAATTGTAAAGCTTAAGCCAAGTTCTGCAAAAGGAGCATACGTTAAGACGATCAGTGTCGCAAGTACGATGAGCCCAGGTATTAAGATTGAAAATAAATTTGTATAGCTACTAACCATTAATAAAGAAAGAAATGAAAAAGGAAGATAAATCTTTAGTAATAGAGCAGCTTAAGGGAAAGTTTGCAGAAAGTAACTTTTTCTACATAACGGATGCCTCAGAATTAACAGTTGAGCAAGTCAACAAATTCAGAGGGCTATGTTATGAGAAAGAAGTTGAGATGAAAGTTGTCAAGAACACACTTGTACAGAAAGCCTTAGAAGCTGTCGGTACTGATGGACAATATGAAGAACTCTATGGTAGCCTTAAAGGACCTACTGCTTTGATGTTTTCTAATACAGCTAATGTACCAGCGAAGATCATTGAGGAATTCAGAAAAACAAATGAAAAGCCGCTTGTAAAAGCAGCATATATAGATTCAAGTATATTCTTAGGAGATGAGTCCTTAAAAGGACTTGCAGCAATGAAATCCAAAGAAGAACTTATCGGTGATGTTATCGCTCTCTTACAATCACCTGCTAAAAATGTTATCTCTGCTCTTAAGTCAGGGGGATCAACAATTGCTGGTCTTGTAAAAGCATTAGAAGAGAGAGAAGCATAATTAACGAATTTGGCTTCCAAGCTAATCGCATCTTTTTAGATGTAATTATTTTATAATATATTTTAAACTTAAAATTCATGGCAGACGTAAAGTCAATTGCAGATCAATTAGTCGCTCTTACTGTTAAAGAAGTAAATGAGTTGGCTACAATTTTAAAAGACGAACATGGAATCGAACCTGCTGCAGCTGCTGTAGCTATGGCTGCTCCTGGTGGCGGTGGCGGAGACGCTGGCGGTGCAGAGCAAACTGAATTCTCTGTTATTCTTAATTCTGCAGGCGCAGCAAAACTTGCTGTAGTCAAAGAAGTTAAAAATCTTTTAGGTCTTGGACTTAAAGAGGCTAAAGAACTCGTTGATAGTGCTCCAGGTCCTGTAAAGGAAGGAGTTGCTAAAGATGAAGCCGAATCGATTAAAGCTGCTTTAGAAGCTGCTGGAGCTGACGTTGAATTAAAATAAGCGTTACTCTATAGCTTTTAATGATAGATTCTTTAATCTAAATAAAAAGTACAAAGCTTAGTCACTGCTTGCAGTGGCTAAGCTATACCTATATATGGTATTTACTTTTTACTCTTGTTTTGAATATTTTTTATCCTTTTTTATAAAAAGACAGATATGGCTACAGTTCAGTCTATTGAGAAAAACTCACAAATCAGATACAGCTTTGGTAAAGCATCTATGCTCGATGCGTATCCTGATTTATTAGAGATACAGATCAAGTCATTTATGGAGTTCTTCCAGTTAGAAACTACTCCAGAAAATAGAGGTAATGAAGGTCTCTTTAATGTGTTTCAAGAAAATTTTCCAATTACCGATGCGAGAAATATATTCGTATTAGAGTTTTTGGATTACTTCGTAGATCCACCGAGATATAGTATCAACGAATGTATGCAGAGAGGACTTACTTACAGTGTACCTCTTAAAGCGAAATTGAGATTGTCGTGTAATGATGAAGAGCATGTCGATTTTCAGACTATAGTACAAGATGTATTCTTAGGTAATATACCTTACATGACACCTAAGGGTACCTTCGTAATTAATGGTGCTGAAAGAGTTGTTGTATCTCAATTACATAGATCTCCAGGTGTATTCTTTGCACTTAACTTTCACCCTAACGGATCTAAGATTTACTCTGCAAGAGTGATACCGTTTAAGGGAGCTTGGATGGAGTTTACGACCGACATTAATAATGTCATGTTCGCTTATATCGATAGAAAGAAAAAATTCCCCGTTACTACCTTATTGAGAGCGATAGGTTATGATTCTGATAAAGACATATTAGAAATTTTTGGTCTTTCAGAAGAAATAAAGGCGGATAAGAAAACACTTAAGAAAGCAATAGGACGTAAGCTTGCTGCAAGGGTACTTAAGAAATGGAATGAGGATTTCGTGGATGAAGATACTGGTGAGGTTGTGACTATTGAGAGAAATGAAATCATATTAGAAAGAGATGACACATTAGATGAAGAGAACATCGTACTTATTGTCGATTCTGATATCGAATCAATCATTCTACAAAAAGAAACTAAAGAAGGCGACGAGTTAAAAGATTATAGTATAATCTATCAGACTCTACAGAAGGATCCATCATCTTCTGAGCTTGAAGCCGTAACACAAATCTATAGACAATTAAGAGGTACCGATCCACCCGATGAGGAGACAGCGAGAGGTATCATCGATAAGTTATTCTTCTCAGATAAGAGGTATAACTTGGGAGAAGTCGGTAGATATAAAATCAATAGAAAATTAAAAGTTGATGTCGATGCAGATACTTTAGTATTAACTAAAGAGGATATCATCGAGATTATCAAATACATAGTAGATCTAATTAATCAGAAAGCAGAGCTTGATGATATAGATCACTTAAGTAATAGAAGAGTAAGATCAGTAGGTGAGCAGTTATATTCTCAGTTCGGAGTTGGACTCGCGAGGATGGCAAGAACAATTAGAGAGAGAATGAATGTAAGGGACAATGAGGTATTTACACCGATTGATCTTATTAATGCAAGAACATTATCTTCTGTAATTAATTCATTTTTTGGTACAAGTCAATTATCACAATTCCTTGATCAGACCAATCCACTTTCTGAGATCACGCATAAGCGAAGAATCTCAGCTTTAGGACCAGGTGGTTTATCTAGAGAGAGAGCAGGTTTTGAGGTAAGAGATGTACACTATTCTCACTACGGTAGATTGTGTACAATTGAGACTCCGGAGGGACCTAACATTGGATTGATATCTACACTTTGTGTATTTGCCAAGATTAATAAAATGGGTTTCTTAGAGACTCCTTATAGAAAAGTAAAATCTGGTTCTGTAGATCTTAAAGCTCCTATCGAGTACTTGAGTGCAGAGGGAGAGGATCATAAGAAGATTGCTCAAGCCAATGCTGTAATATCAGAGAAAGGCGCTTTCGTTAACGATAGAATTAAGTGTAGAGATCATGGTGATTTTCCAGTATTGGAACCATCAGAGATTGAATACATGGATGTAGCACCGAATCAGATTGTCGGTGTGTCAGCTTCACTCATACCGTTCTTAGAGAATGATGATGCCAATAGAGCCCTGATGGGATCTAACATGCAGCGTCAGGCACTACCTCTGGTTAGACCAAGAGCTCCGATTGTAGGTACTGGTATAGAGCAGAAAGTAGCTCAAGATTCTCGTATCCTAATTAATGCAGAAGGAAAAGGTATCGTTAATTATGTCGACGCAGAAAAAATAGTTATCGAATACGATAGAACTGATGAGGAGCAATTAGTTTCGTTCAACAGTAATATCAAAACATATGATCTTGTTAAGTTCAAAAGAACCAATCAAGGATCTACAATTAATCTAAAGCCTATCGTTAAGAAAGGGGATAGAGTTAAGAAAGGAACATTACTTTCTGATGGTTATGCAACTGAGAAAGGAGAGTTGGCATTAGGTCAGAACCTATTGGTTTCATTCATGCCTTGGAAGGGATATAATTTTGAGGATGCCATTGTACTTTCTGAGAGAGTTGTAAGAGAAGATGTATTTACATCATTACACATAGAAAGTTACGAGCTTGAAGTAAGAGACACTAAGTTAGGCGAAGAAGAGTTAACTAACGATATACCTAACGTATCAGAGGAGGCGACTAAAGATCTTGATGAGAATGGTATTATCAGATTAGGAGCTTGGGTTAAAGAAGGTGATATTATCATAGGTAAGATTACACCTAAAGGTGAATCAGATCCTACACCAGAAGAAAAGTTATTGAGAGCCATATTCGGTGATAAAGCCGGTGATGTAAAAGATGCATCTCTTAAAGCGCCTCCATCTACAAAAGGGGTTATTATAAATAAGAGATTATTCGCAAGAGCTAAGAAGGATAAATTTCAAAAGGTACAAGAAAAGGAATTGCTTTCTAAGTTAGAGGATACACACTCTGTTGCACTAAACGAACTTAGAACGACACTTATAGATAAGTTATTAAATCTTGTAAAAGGTAAAGGTTCTGAAGGTGTAAAGAGTATCTATAATGAACCACTTATCGCTAAGGGGTCTAAGTTCTCAACTAAAACATTAAAAGAACTCGATTACTCTCAAGTAGATTACTCTAATTGGACTAAAGATGATAAGACTAATAAGTTGATTGCATCTCTACTTCATAATTATAGTATTAAGGTAAATGCAGAAGTTGGAAGATACAAAAGAGAGAAGTTCAACATTAGTATTGGAGATGAGCTTCCTGCAGGAGTTCTTAAGTTAGCTAAAGTATACTTAGCTAAGAAGAGAAAACTTAAAGTAGGGGATAAGCTTGCCGGGCGTCACGGTAATAAAGGAATTGTATCGAGAATTGTAAGACAAGAGGATATGCCGTTCTTAGAGGATGGTACTCCAGTTGATATCGTTCTTAACCCATTGGGTGTACCTTCGAGGATGAACTTGGGACAGATATTCGAGACAGTTCTTGGATGGGCTGGTCAGAAGTTAGGTGTCAAGTTTGCAACGCCAATATTCGATGGAGCATCATTAGAAGAGATCGATACATTCGTTTCTGAAGCAGGCTTGCCTTCGTTAGGACAGACGTTCTTATACGATGGAGAGACTGGTGATAAGTTCCACCAAGAAGCTACAGTAGGTATCATTTATATGCTTAAGTTATCACACATGGTTGATGATAAGATGCACGCAAGGTCTATCGGACCATACTCATTGATTACGCAACAGCCGTTAGGTGGTAAGGCCCAGTTTGGTGGTCAGCGTTTTGGTGAGATGGAGGTATGGGCACTTGAGGCATTTGGAGCAGCTAATATACTACGAGAGCTACTGACTATTAAGTCAGATGATATTATAGGAAGAGCTAAAGCATACGAGGCAATTGTCAAAGGTGAGAACCTCCCTGAGCCGGGTATTCCAGAATCATTCAATGTATTGATACATGAGCTTAGAGGATTAGCTCTTGATGTTAAGTTTGACTAATTGTGATTAGTCTTTAGATTATTAATTAAGAATCGTTTTAATAAAACTTTATATATATGGCTTTTAGTCGACATAACGAACCACAGCAAAAAAGTTTTGACTCTATAACTATTTGCTTAACATCACCTGATGATATCTTAGAGAGATCATTCGGAGAAGTTCTCAAGCCAGAGACTATTAATTACAGAACTTATAAGCCAGAAAGAGATGGTTTATTTTGTGAAAGAATTTTCGGTCCTGTAAAAGATTATGAGTGTTACTGTGGTAAGTATAAGAGAATAAGATATAAGGGAATCGTATGTGATAGATGTGGTGTAGAAGTTACTGAGAAGAAAGTAAGAAGAGAGAGAATGGGACACATTAAGTTGGTAGTTCCTGTTGTACACATTTGGTTTTTTAAGTCTCTACCTAACAAGATCGGTTACCTACTCGGTATATCATCTAAGAAGTTGGAATCTATCATTTACTACGAGAGATATGTAGTTATACAACCAGGTATCAAAGAGGGAGAAATAGAACTTAAAGAACTCTACACAGAAGAAGAGTACTTTGAAATATTAGATACATTACCAGAAGGCAATCAGTTGCTTGATGACACTGATCCGCAGAAATTCATCGCTAAGATGGGAGCTGAGGCAGTACATGGTTTATTAGAAAGATTGAAATTAACTGAGTTATCTTACCAGCTTAGACACCAGGCGGCCACTGAGACATCTCAGCAGAGAAAGTCTGAGGCACTTAAGAGATTAAGAGTTGTAGAGGCATTCAGAGATGGACAATCAAGAATCACTAATAAGCCAGAATGGGCTATCATACATTACCTTCCTATCATACCGCCAGAGTTGAGACCATTGGTACCTTTAGATGGTGGTAGATTTGCAAGTTCTGATTTGAATGATCTCTACAGAAGAGTAATCATTAGAAATAACAGACTTAAGAGATTATTAGAAATAAAAGCTCCAGAAGTTATCCTCAGAAATGAGAAAAGAATGCTTCAGGAGGCAGTAGATTCATTATTTGATAACTCAAGAAAATCAAACGCTGTAAAAGCAGAAGGTGGTAGATCACTGAAGTCATTAAGTGATATTCTGAAAGGTAAGCAAGGTAGATTTAGACAGAACCTTCTTGGAAAAAGGGTTGATTATTCTGGTAGATCTGTAATCGTTGTAGGTCCTGAATTACTTATTCACGAATGTGGTATTCCGAAGGGAATGGCGGCGGAGTTATTTAAGCCATTCGTAATAAGAAAACTAATAGAAAGAGGTATTGTGAAAACTGTGAAGTCGGCTAAGAAATTAGTTGATAGAAAAGATCCAGTTATATGGGAGATACTCGAGAACGTGTTGAAAGGACACCCTATTATGTTGAACAGGGCCCCTACACTTCACAGGTTATCAATCCAAGCTTTCCAACCTAAATTAGTAGAAGGAAAAGCGATACAACTACACCCATTAGTAACCGGTGCATTCAACGCCGATTTTGATGGTGATCAGATGGCTGTACACGTTCCACTAAGTCAGGCTGCTATATTAGAGGCGCAAGTCCTTATGTTATCTGCTCACAACATGTTGAATCCACAGAATGGATCACCGATTTCTCTACCATCTCAGGATATGGTCTTGGGACTATATTATCTGACTAAAGAAGATGGTAATGAGAAAGATGAAAACGCAAAACTACCTACTTTCTATTCTCCAGAAGAAGTAATGATTGCTTACAATGAAGGCAAGTTTACATTGCATACACGTATAAAGGTGAAGGTAGAAGTTGAGGTAGAAGGTGAATTAAAAAGAGCACTCGTAGATACAACCGTAGGTAGAGTTTTATTCAATGAAAAGAAGCCAGAAAATGTTCCTTTTATTAATACTTTACTAACTAAGAAAAACCTAAAGAAGGTTATATCAGACATAATATTAAGAACAGATTTCCCTACGACGGCAGCATTCTTAGATCAGATTAAGACATTAGGTTTTTACTGGTCATTTAAAGGTGGATTGTCGTTTAACTTAGGAGATTTAATTAACCCAACGATTAAGGAATCTACATTGCTCGAAGCGCAATCGGATGTAGATGAAGTATGGGAGAATTATAACATGGGTCTGATTACACCTAACGAGAGATATAATCAGGTTATTGATAAATGGACTTATGCCGATAATAAGATTACGGAAAGTCTAATGAAGGAATTAGCTGAGCATAAGAAAGGGTTTAACTCAGTGTATATGATGCTTGATTCTGGAGCAAGGGGTTCTAAGCAACAGATTAAGCAGTTATGTGGATTGAGGGGACTGATGGCGAAGCCGAGAAAGTCAGGTGATACTGGAGGAGCGATTATCGAGAATCCTATATTATCAAATTTCCTTGAGGGACTATCAGTACAAGATTACTTTATCTCTACTCACGGTGCCAGAAAGGGTCTTGCCGATACAGCCTTGAAAACGGCGGATGCAGGTTACCTTACGAGAAGGCTTGTGGATGTATCTCAGGATGTCGTTATATCTATTACAGATTGTGATACGCTAAGAGGTATCAACATGACAGCATTTATTGAGAACGAGAAAGTAGTATTATCACTTGCATCTCAGATCCAAGGAAGATTTGTATTAAACGATGTTTATGATCCTAATACTGAAGAACTAATTCTTGAAGCTGGAGAGTTTATTGATCATGCAATGTCTGAAAAAATTGATGCGTGTGGTATCGAAAAAATTAAGATTAGATCAGTATTAACTTGTGAATCAAGAAGAGGTGTTTGTGCTAAATGTTATGGAACAAACTTAGCGACTAACAGACTCGCGGAAAGAGGTGATGCAGTAGGAATTATAGCTGCACAAAGTATTGGAGAGCCAGGAACACAGTTGACATTAAGAACTTTCCACGTGGGGGGTATCGCCTCAGTAACTAAGGCAGAATCAGAGTTGCTTTCTAAGAATGAAGGTATAGCTCAATTTGATAATATTAAAGTAACTTCTTACGAAGAGAATGGATCTACTAATGATGTAGTTATATCAAGATCTGGAGAAGTGAGATTATTAGATAAAGAGACTAAGAAAGTAATTACGACATTCTACATCCAATATGGATCGACACTTCACATTAAAGATAAAGCGAAGATTAAAGTTGGAGATCTTATCTCACAATGGGATCCATTTAACGCCGTGATTATATCAGAATTTGATGGTATAATTCAATTTGATGGATTAGAGGAATTAATAACATTCCGTAGAGAGAAAGATGACCAGACTGGTAATGAGGATATCGTAATTATAGAGTCTAAGAATAAGAAATTAGCTCCTGTAGTTAAGATTATATCTCCAGCTGGAGAAGAGTTAAAATCATATACAATGCCAGTAGGTGCATATATGACCGTTAAGAACGGAGAGGAAGTATTATCAGGTCAGAAGCTGGCGAAAATACCGAGAAAGCAAGGTCAGATTCAGGATATTACCGGTGGTCTTCCAAGAGTAACAGAATTATTCGAGGCGAGAAATCCTTCTAATCCTGCAGTAACTTCTGAGATCGATGGTCTTGTAAGTTTCGGTAAGATTAAGAGAGGTAACTTAGAAGTTTTCGTTTCTGATGATAAAACAAATCAGAAGAGAAAATACCTTATTAAGAAAGGTCGTCTCATGTTAGTACAAGATGGTGATTTTGTAAGAGCAGGTACTAAGTTATCTGATGGTGCAACATCTCCATTTGATATTCTTAATATCATGGGACCATTTGCAGTACAACAATATCTTGTTAACGGTATCCAGGAGGTATATAGATCACAAGGTATCGGTATAAACGATAAGCATATTGAGGTTATCGTAAGACAGATGATGAGAAGGGTAGAGATAGAGGATTCTGGTGATACTCAATTCTTAGAAGGAGAAGCTGTAAATAGGTTTGAATTCTTAGAGCAGAACGATTGGATCTTTGATAAGAAAGTTGTTACTGAATCAGGTGAGTCTACTACGCTTAACCAAGGACAGATTGTAAGCATCAGACAGTTGAGAGAAGAGAACTCTTTACTTAAGAGAGCGGATAAGAAACTTGTTGTATTTAGAGATGCGGTAACTGCTACTTCTAAGCCAGTACTACAAGGTATAACGAAGTCATCATTAGGTGTGAAGAGTTGGATATCAGCCGCTTCATTCCAGGAGACAACTAAAGTATTAAGTACTGCAGCTATAGGTGGTAAAGTAGATACAATGGAGGGACTTAAAGAAAATGTTATTGCAGGTAAGCTAATACCAGCAGGTACAGGACTTAAAGAACTAAGAGATTACATTGTAACACCTAAGCCAGAAGTTATAGAAGTGGTTGATATGGAGGAGTCTGCAGATATAATGGAATAGAAATTCTAATCGAATTTTAATGATATAAAGATCAGTTGGTTTTCAACTGGTCTTTTTTTATTGCCACAATTCCAGTTATCTTCATTTTATTATTGACACTTAATACATAATACCATTTCACCTACATTCTAATATTTAAATGGTACAACCCTTTAATAAAAGTTCTATGGATTCTCTTTCATATTTCAATAACAAAACTGTCTGGATTACTGGAGCTAGTTCAGGAATAGGTAAAGCATTGGCTAAAAAAGTGTCAGAAGCTAAGAATGTACATCTCGTATTATCATCTCGGAGCCAAGCCAAATTAGAGGATGTTAAGAAGCTATGTAGTAATGCGGATTCGACTATTATAATTCCCTTAGATCTTGCAGCTCATAATGACTTAGATGAAGCTTTCGACAATAATTATGAGTTACTATCTAAAGTTGATGTCGTATTTCATAATGCTGGGATATCGCAGAGATCTCTTACTATAGAAACTGATTTTGATGTCTATAAGAAATTAATGGATGTCAATTATCTGGGTACGGTTGCTCTAACGTTGAAGTTACTACCGATATTCAAGAAGAGAAATTCTGGACACTTTGCCGTTACAAGTAGTTCTGCTGGAAAGTTTGGTGTACCTATGCGTTCTGGTTATTCAGCGAGTAAGTTTGCTCTACACGGCTTTTTTGAGGCTCTTAGAGCAGAGATAAATTACTCTGATATTGAGATTACGATGATTTGTCCAGGATACATAAGTACAGATATATCTAAGCATTCTCTTACTGCAGATGGGACTGCTCAGGGTACGATGGATGATGCACAGTTGAATGGCATGAGTGTAGATCAATGCGTCGATCAAATGCTATCTGCGGTATCTAAGAAGAAGGCAGAGGCTTACATCGGTGGATTCAAAGAATCAAAAATAGCCATCTTTGTATCAAGAATATTTCCCGGTTTATTCAGAAAAATTATCGCTAAAAGTAAAGTGACTTAATCGTCTAAGTTGCACTTTTGCTTAACATCTGCAATCATCTTATCAAATTCAGCTTTTAATTTCTCATCCTGTATTTGATCTTTATCTTTTAGATTTTCTTCAAATTTAGGAAGACTGAATGTCGCAATTATCTCAGATCCGCTGTAAGGGAATTTTGAGAATGCAGCGTCTCGAGCTGTCATGGCGCCGTTAACTCCTGGTGACGTGGATAGCAATATCATCTTAGCTCCTGCAAACATTTTCATCTCATGACGAGAAACCCAATCATGTAAGTTTTTAAAAGCAGCTGTATAATATCCATTGTGCTCAGCCATAGATATAATTAGCAGATCTGCAGACTGGAGATCATTGTAGAATCTTTTTGCATTTTCGGGGACACCCGACTCGTTCTCAAGATCTATAGAATATACGGGTAAGTCGTAGTCATTCAAATCAAGAACAGTAACGTCACAACCATCAAATTGATTGGCGGTATGTGTAGCGAAATATTTATTAATTGACGTCTTGCTTGTACTTGCTCCGAATGCTATAATCTTCATATTTTTTATTAAATGTTTGTAAGAGTAACATTTCGTGAGTTGTTAAGTTCGGTTTTACATACTTTGATATATTTTAATCACTTATCATACTTATAATCATTCAATTACCTTAATTTGAGGGTTCATAGAAATAGAAAATTGCTTATGGATATTTTTGAAAGAATTGCTAAAAATAGAGGTCCCTTAGGACAACATTCTGACGCTGAAGGGTACTTTATATTTCCTAAATTATCAGGAGAATTAAGTAATCGTATGCAGTTTAATGGTAAGGAAGTAGTGATGTGGTCAGTTAATAACTACTTAGGATTAGCTAATCATCCCGATGTAAGAAAAGCAGATACTGAAGCAACAGAAAAATATGGCTTAGCTTATCCTATGGGCTCACGTATGATGTCAGGTGATACAACCTTACATTATGAATTGGAAAAAGAGTTAGCTGAGTTTGAGCAAAAAGAAGCGGCGGTTTTAGTCAATTTTGGATATATGGGTATCATGTCCGCAATTGATTGCCTACTATCGAGACGAGACGTTGTTGTATATGACCAAGGATGTCATGCATGTATCGTTGATGGTGTAAGAATGCATAGCGGGCAAAGATTTGTCTTCCAACATAATGATATGGAAAGTCTGGAGAAGCAATTAATAGCTGCAACTAAAGTAGCCAATGATAAAGGAGGAGGTATCATGGTTATCTCTGAGGGGGTATTCGGCATGAGAGGAGATCAAGGCAGACTAAGAGAAATTGTAGCATTGAAATCTAAATACGACTTTAGATTAATGGTAGATGATGCACATGGATTTGGAACATTAGGTAAGACAGGAATGGGAGCTGGAGAGGAGCAAGATGTGCAGGAGGACATTGATGTGTATTTTGCTACGTTTGCTAAGTCTATGGGAGCTGTCGGTGCATTTTTAGCAGGTGATAAGAACGTAGTAGAATATATGAAATATAACATGCGATCTCAGATATTCGCTAAGTCATTAATGAGTCCTCTCGTCGCTGGTAACTTAGTAAGATTAAGGATGCTTAGGACGATGCCTGAACTCAAAGAAAATCTATGGCGTAATGTCAGAGCATTACAGAAAGGTCTTAAAGAATCAGGATTTGATATAGGAGTCACTAACTCTTGTGTGACACCTGTCTACATGAAAGGTAGTGTCGAAGAAGCTAAAAATATGGTCTATGACCTAAGAGAGAATTATGGCATTTTCTGTTCTATAGTTGTCTATCCTGTTATTCCTAAAGGAATGATTTTGCTAAGACTTATTCCGACAGCAATACATACGCAAGAAGATATAGATGTAACTATAAAGGCTTTTCAAGGTATGCTTGCTAAGCTAAAAAATAAGCAATACGAAACTCAAGCTGTCAGTTAGTGAGCACTAATCTGCCCATCATATCAGGTATACAGCAAATTGGTATCGGTAATGCTGCGGTCTATGATACATGGGATTGGTATAGGATGCATCTCGGCATGGATGTGCCTATTTTCGATGAAGCCGCGGAGGCAGCATTGATGTTGCCTTATACGGGAGGAGAGCCGCGATCACGCCACGCAATATTAGCATTAAATATGATGGGAGGCGCAGGAGCAGAGATATGGCAGTATACAAGTAGAGTAGGGCAACCGCCACAGTCTCCCTTGCAGATAGGAGACTTAGGTATCAATGTGGCCATCTACAAATCTATCAATATAGACAAGTCGCATCAGATACTTTCCCAAAGTAACGTATGTTCTCAGATAGAAAATTACATAGATAAGCGACGGTGTTTCTACGCTAAAGATCTCGATGGTAACTTGATTAAACTCGTAGAATCTCCAGATTGGTTTCAGAAGCATAGATTTCATTGCGGTGGAGTCTATGGCGCTGTGATAGGTGTTACTGATATGGAGACGTCTATAAGCTTCTATAAAGATATTTTAGGCTACGACGAGATTCTGAGAGATGCAACGATCAGCTTACCATCATTCTTATCTGATGATAGGGGCGGTAAATACCGTTCTGTTATTCTTACTCATAAAGATGATCGCAAAGGTGCATTCAGTCCGTTACTTGGTCGTTCTGAGATAGAGCTCATTCAATGCTTAGATAGAAAGCCGCAAGCTATATTTGAAAATCGAATGTGGGGAGATCTTGGTTACATACACTTATGCTTTGATATTAATGGTATGGATGCACTAAGGAATCAGTGTAACGATTATGGAACACCATTCACTGTAGACAGTGGTGATTTTGATATGGGAGATGCAGGAGGACAATTTGCATATATCGAAGACCCCGATGGTACACTGATCGAGTTCGTAGAGACACACAAAGTACCAATACTCAAGAAATTAGGTTGGTATCTAAATCTTAAAAATAGAAATCCTGAGAAACCTCTTCCGAGATGGATGCTCAAGGCTATGGGATTAAATCGCAAGAAATAGGTATAACCTATAATATCTTGTAATTTGTAATTTATTATTAGCCTCCTGATAATGGATTCATCTTCTCCAGATAATTAATCACATACTTTCCTACAATGTCATATTCTATATTGACACTATCATTCGTCTTCAGTAGGCGTAGATTTGTATGTTCATAGGTGTAAGGAATAATTGCAACTTTGAGAATGTCATCTATGATCGATACTACTGTGAGACTGATACCATTGATTGATATAGAGCCTTTGGGGATAACTAATAGAGCTGCTTCTTTTGACATTTTAAATTCAATCTCCCAGCTGCCATTTACATCGGTAACCTTATGAGTATGGGCGATGTCGTCTACATGTCCTTGCACTATATGACCATCAAGTCGAGTGTGTGGCAGTAGGCACCTTTCAAGGTTGACTATGTCACCTACAGCAAGCTTGCCGATGTTAGATACATCTAATGTTTCTTTGACGGCTTCAACTTTGTAGAGCTTGTCTTCTAAGTGTATAATGGTCAGACACACACCATTGTGACTTATGCTCTGGTCGATATATAGCTCGTCTCCATAGCTGTGTTCTATGGAGAAAATTTTATTCGTGCCTTTCGTTTCTATATGCTTTACTGAGCCCAGTGATTCTATAATTCCTGAAAACATTTATCTATGTAATTGTATGTATCCTGATAATTGATCTTTCTCCACCATACCCAGCTCGGTGCTATTCTCAAAAACACTACATGTGTAATAGTATGTGCCTTCCGATATTTCTTTTCCAGCTGTATTGTTACCATCCCAATTGATCTGAGGATCTGATGTTTCCCATATGAGATTACCCCATCTATTAAATACTTTGAAATCTACTTGTGTGACAAATCTACTTTCTCTGGGTACGAAATTATCATTAGAGCCATCACCATTAGGGGTGAAAGTATTAGGTAACTCATACACACTGCAACTCTCTACACATACAAGTTCACTCAAGGGGCCTTCGTTACCTATAGAATCTACTGCACTTATTGCATAACAACCTGTAATTCCTAAGTCTGGTGTATGCTCATAAGAATTCTCTTCTATGCCAAGTTCTACTAATAGTGTGAGTGGCTCTATTACATTAGGAGAATAATAGAGTCTATAGAAGTCTAAGTCATCACTATTCTCACAAATCAGATTAGGCATGTTCCAGCTTAGCTTATTGATAAATTCATTGATAGTAATGCCTGCATTTATAAGTTCACATGGACTCTCTACCATTAATGTCGCTGCACAAGGCCCTACCGAATCTAATGGACTTGCACAGACCTCTTGTGATAGATTGAGAAGAGGAGATGGTGTTGACGCTAAGCCATAAGTACCTTCACTTTCTATCAGGTAACAATACTCGACATCATTAAGTACGTCAGTGTCTGCGTAAGTATTATCGGCTATGTATGCGATCTCCTCATAAGGACTTGAGGGCGAATCCTGTCTGAATATTCTATATTTGTAATTGACCCAAGGCGTCTCTTCATTCCACGTTAGTGCATTGATCATGTCTGAGGATGTAATAGAAGCAATAACTGAACTTGCTTCTGGGGATGATCCGTAGAGTATATCGTCTGCATAGAAATCAATACGATAATAGTACTGTGTAGAGATTGTATTGAGGTTTATGTCAGTAAATTGTAATGATATATTGTCACTTAGATTTTGAGTAACAAATTGGCCAGAAGTAATCATAGAATATATAACGGCATCGGATGACCTTAGCACTTCATACCTATATGGTCCAGGATTAACGATGGTGTCAAAGTCTTCTGATAGAGGCTTAATCCATTTGACATCTATAGTACCGTTAGAGGCATCTGTTGTTGTTACCGTCACATTAGTTATGAGGGGTATATCCTGTTGCAATTGGACACACACTTCCTTTGAGGGCAGACTTTCAACTATGTTAAATGGATTTCCAGATGGTGTTTTTAATGCGAAATTTGCTAATACACGATAGCAGTAGATTTTACTTTTTTCGGCAGTTGTATCTATGAAGAAGTAGTTGTCACCATCATTCTGGTTAGTAAGAAAATTAATAGGTTCATAGCCTCTTCCTTCAAGACCACCTATACAACTATCTACATCAAAAGAATTACTGTTTACCTTTCGCCATACGCTGAATCCAATGAAGTAATTGTTTAGCGTCTCAGAACACTCATATGGTAGATCCCATTCTATCCTAATAGTCTCGTCAGCAATGACTTCTGCAGTTACATTTTCTGGAGGAGGGCCTACTACTTTAATCCGTAAGGTCTTAAGAATAGATAAGCCTGTCGTGCCCATGATGGAGTTGTCTTGAGCTTTGAAAACAACCTGATAATAACTATCAGAAATATGTTCACATTTAGTTTCCCATATAAACGATTCTGTTCTCTCGACAGAGTTATACTCTCCATCGCCTGTCAGCTGAGCATTAGAGAATCGCTCTAAGAATGGTCCACCCGTTGCTGTCAATCTTACTTGCTGACCTGCGTCTGCATCATCAATTGCAATTGGTATCTCGATCCGTGTACCTGCTACTACACATATCTCATCTATCACATCTATAGTCGGCGGTTGGTTGTTACATATGTCAACGAAGATCTGCATATCCCGAATGACACTATTAAGTAAGACACCATTGCGGTACTCTTTAATTTTTATGGCGATGTTATATTCTCCTGCTGACTTGGGACTATCCCATACAAAGTCTCCAGTGACAGGATCTAATGAGATAAGATTATCTGGACCGGGAAGGATTTCATTAGGAAATTTGTAACGAGGTACTTCTGTACCTTCTGTCTCAAATGGAACGATAAGTTCATATGCTAGACTATCATTATCAGGATCATAAGCATTAGGGTTGTGTATAAATACCTCACCAGTACATGCGAAGTCAATAGGTGGTTGCAATAAGATTACTGAATTATTAAATCCTTGAAATTGAGAATTGACAAATGTAAAGGTCGTCTGTACATAGAAGGGGACATCTACAGAATTAGGGAAGTTGACATTTTGTATATTATTGACCCGATTAGGATCCATAAATGATAGTGTGTAAGTAGCTCTACCGGGGTAGGTGTGTTCTGCAGTATAATAATTAACTTTAATATCTTCTCCAGGTATTAATTCTCCTGGACTGTTAGTACGAGCTACAAGCTCACTAGTATCATCTCCCCAGTCAAGGGTAAGGCTATCTCTATCGACGCCTGTAGAACTTGCTTTGGTGTAAGTAGTAATAGTTGCTCGTATGGTAACAGGTCCTATCTGCTCATAGGTGATCTCACCAGATCTATTGTGAGTGGCATATAATGATGATACACTGTGTATCAAGACTATACAGAACATTAGGTACCTCATTATCATTCTTATTTAGGTAAGATAACACCAATTTATGTAAAAAAGATGTAATGTTAAAAGCTCTATCCCAACTGTCGGAGACAATCTTGTAAGCTTTCCTGCCATGAAGGGGTTGAGATCATGTAATCTTGCTTTATTTTATCGGTACAAAGTACACTCCAAAGTGGTCTTGGTGCTGGTGCACCATATGCTTCGGTAGTCGTATTATCGACGTGACAATCGACATCAGATACCTCAAATATATATCGTGCAAAATCTGCCCAATTAGTAGATTCTCCATCCGTGTAATTATAGATGCCGTACCTATGCTCACCACTTTTCTGAGTGTCTAATGTATGTATTATGGATAGAATAGTAGTCGCTATATTTTTAGCATAAGTAGGCGTCCCTACTTGATCACTGACGATGGTTAATTTGTCTTTACCAGGCCCTAAGCGGAGCATTGTTTTTACAAAGTTGTTACCATAACTGGAGTAGACCCAGGACGTTCTGAGGATAATAGAATTAGGTATCTGTGATATAACAAATTGCTCGCCTTGATATTTCGACTTTGCATAGATGCCTTGAGGATTGCAAGTGTCAGTTTCTCTGAGTGGGATCTCAGATTCTATGTGATATACATAGTCTGAAGATACATGCAAGAGAGTGCAGGTTTTAGGAAGATAATTAGAAATATGATATAGTGCCATACCATTGACTGCATAAGCAGTAGCTGCGTCTAGCTCAGCTTTATCTACCGCCGTATAGGCTCCTGCATTTATAAAGTAGTCATAGTTTTTAGTGCTTAATACTTCTTTGATACTTTGCTCACTTTCGAGATCGAGTTGCGATCTATCCATGATATCAAAATAATATTGCGAAAACTTTTTTTGTAAGTGAGTGATCTCCTGTCCAAGCTGACCAGTACCTCCAGAAACGAGAATTTTTTTCATATGTATTAAAGATCTCTCTTAGTGAAATTATAATAACTGATTCCTATGAAGATTGCAGACCATATAATTGTAGCTATTGCAGCAGTCTTATAAGATAGTAATACTACAAGATCAAAATCACTTGACTTTACATAGTCGGCAATTTTTAATAATGGTAAAGGCATAAGATCTTCAGTACAATTCATAGGGTAGTAGTTCTGAAATTTGGCACCTAAAAATTTGACATGCCCTAACCTTGCTAATGGCTCTATGAGTAATACTATAGATAGATATAAGAATACTGCAAGTCCAGAATTCCTAACTAGATACGCGATCATCATAGCAAAACTCAGATAGCCTATACTCATCAGAAAGAACCGAGGTATGGCCCATTCATTAGAGAATGCCATAGCCATGTCAGCATCGGGAGTATTAATAAATCCTATGATCAGAGCAATTACGGTATAGTAGAGAGTTACGATAACGCTAATGGTTAAGATGAGATATAATTTAGATAAGAAGTACTGGTTACGAGTCATGCCTATTATTATCGACTGTCTGAGTGTCTTATAGGATACTTCTAATGTGATCGTATATATGATGAGTACACCTATAAAAAAGAAAACCATCCAGTTACCAGCATAACCTAAGTATTCCCATATCGTAGAGAACCTCACGAAGACTTCCTCGGATGGTAGCATTGGTGGTAGATCCTTAAATAATTTACCTACCGACAATGAAAATGGAAGGAAAACTATAAACATTGTGGACAGTAATATGACCACCGTACTTTTCCTAAACTTTGAGAATTCGAGTTTTAGTAATTTGATCATATAATTAGTTTTTAGAAGGTTTGCCAGTGATTTTTAAGAACTCTTCTTCAAGTCTTGTCTTACGAGCGACGAGGTGAGTGAGGGAGATATTTTGTGCAAATGCAGCTCGATTAAGATCTGCTACATTGATGTCCTCTTTAGCATTACATTCTATTATAGCTCCTATCATATTGATATTAGTAATGCCTTGTTGAGCTGCCAAGAAACCTTTCAATTGCATGAGGTCGGTACTTCCGAGTTCTAATGTCAGATCTGTAGATAGGATAGAACCCACATTTCCAGAAGCCATCAATTTGCCTCTTTTTATAATCGTCACATGGCTACATATTTTTTCTACTTCATCGAGTATATGGCTTGCCATTATGACTGTCTTACCCCTCGATGCGACATTTTGTAGTGTTCTTCTTACTTCTGCAATTCCTTCTGGATCGAGTCCATTAGTAGGTTCGTCAAATATGACTACATCAGGATCTCCGATTAATGTAGCAGCTATAGCAAGCCTTTGTTTCATTCCGAGAGAGAATGTTCTAAACTGTGATTTTCTTCTGCCTTTAAGTTTGACTAATTCAAGAACATCATCGTAGTTCTTATCACTCACGCCTTTGATCTGGCGTACGATATCCAGATTTTCGTCAGCATTGAGATATGGAAAAAAATTAGGTGTCTCAAGTATAGACCCGATACGTAATCTATGGTTCTCATACTTGTTATTAAACCATGTGAACTGACCACTATTGGCTTTTAATATCCCCAAAATAATACCTAAGGTTGTTGTCTTACCGCTTCCGTTAGGTCCCAATATGCCCATTATCTCGCCACTATTTACGACGAGACTGAGGTTGTTTAATGCTTTTATAGAACCATAATTTTTAGACAAATTTTTTATCCTAAGGACTTCCATAGTAAGTTTTTGTTTGAGTTTAAATATAGTATTAATCTCGATCTAATAGATTAACAATTAGATAAGTACTGTAGATATCCTGACTAATCTATACAGAGAGAATATTGTCAAGATTGATTTTTGTATTATTTATCTCTTTAGCCCTGATAGTCGCTTTAGATTTGTATTCAGAATAATCATTAGGAGATGTTACTATGGATTGCATTATGAATGCCAAATCTGAAGTGCCTGTAAAGTAGACTGCACCATCACCGCATACTTCATGACAGATCTCTATATCAGAGCATACGACCAATGAGTTAAGAGTCATCGCTTCTAACAATGGCATTCCAAATCCTTCATAATAAGTAGCAAATACAAAAGCCAAGCAGTTTTTATAATATTCGATCAGTGCTTCTTCACTAACATAACCTTTAATTATAATTCTGTCTTTAGCAGATGATTTTTCTATTAGTTTAAATATGGGATTCGACTTCCAGCCTTTAAATCCTATGATGATTAATTTAATTTTATGGTTTTTTTGAGCGATGATATTGAAGGCGTTAATAAGCGTTTCATAATTTTTTCGAGGTTCTAATGTGCCGACGCTTAGGAAGTAGGCGCTATCTGTATAATCAGAAAATATCACATCATTATTTACTGCAATAGAAGGATAGACTACTTGAGTTTTGGATAGAGTAGGAGGGTGGTATTCTGCAATCGCTGCTTTCGTAATTTGACTATTAGCTATTACATGATCTGCATTATTGAGAATGCGTTTCAGAAATAACTTATGAACAATATGACTGGCCTTATCGTGCCATTGTGGATATAATATAGGCGTGAGATCGTGTATAACTGTTACTCTTTTTATATTTTTCGCTAATCGGAATGGTCCAAAATGTGCCATCTCTATAACAACATCTGGATTCAGTTTTCGTACAGCATTAGGTATATGCCAAAGGTTTCTTATTCTAAGATGTAATGGGATAGTCTTGCTGATAGGAATTATAACTTGTTGAATATCAATGTCTTTGTAAGCTGAGGGCACAATCATGTAATAATCATTAGATGGGTATGCCGCAATTGTCCTCTTAATAAATTGCTTCGTATAATAGTGTATGCCCGCTTTCTGGGTGATAAGACAATCTGCAAGGAATACCACTTTCTGATTCATCCTTAAGCGTTAATATTTTTATAGAATTCCAGATACGCATCTACTGATTCCGTTAGGTGAAATTGCTTTTTCGGTAATGTATTCCAGTTTGCTGCCATCGCTTCAGTCATACAATCCAGAAGAGAACTTGTATCTAATTTTTTCATCTTTAATTGTGGACCATTTACTACTTCGGATAGAGCACCTCTTCCAGAATGTATGATGGGAATATTAAGAGCCATAGCTTCTACTGCGCTAAAACAAAAGCCTTCACTATATGATGGTATTACAACTGCGTCAGAAGACTGTATCAAGCTCTGTAATTCGGAATATGTTAGGTGACTGTATACCTTGATATGTTTCTTAATATTTAGCCTTTCGATTTCTTTTATAATTTTTTTATAGAAACTCGCTGGTGTTCTAGGAATAACAAGATTAAGTATGAAGTTCTTGTTACTATAACTTAACTGGTGAACGCCATATAGCAAAAGGTCCAAACCTTTAGATATACCTAATCTTCCGTAGTAGATGAATTTGTATTGTTCTGATTTTGAATCTGGGAGTTCTATATTTTTGAATTTAGAGTAATCTATACCATTGTAGATTTTTGTGATCTTACTCTCTTTGATGCCCGCTTTGACTAAAGCTGATCGAGTACTATCTGATACCGCGATGTAATGTGAGAATGGCAATAGTAACAAGAATTTTTCGAATAAATAGAAAAGAGTGAGACTAAGCTTATTAGCATAGGGAAGTTTGAACCATAAGCGATCCCATACTTCATGGAATGTGATAATTGTCTTGGTCCCTGTAAGAAGTCCTGCTATATAAGCAGGTACACCTGCATTGTATGATGTCGTATGTATGATGTCATGCTTCCTGGCATAAGATAATAGGGGAATGAATGCTAAGAAGGTAAATAGATACCTATTTACCAGAGGTAATCGGATAATATTTACATTATTAATAGTTTCTTTTCTTTTTAGAGACTTATCGTATTGGTTAGTGACGACAGTTACTTGCAGGCCCTCTGTTACAAGAGCTTCAGTTAGATTCTTAAATAGTGTCTCTACTCCTCCAATGTTTGGATAATGATTCTCTAATACGAAAAGGATTCTCATTTGTCTGAGAATGACTTGACGGAAGATTTTGTGCCTTCGTATTCTGTTTTTGTAAGTTTTGATTGAGCATTAAGTTGATCTTTGAGATCATCTATTTCTCTTTGTTTCTCTAATGCTAATTTTCTTACAAGTTCGGTCATTTGCTTTTCGAGAAGATCTATAATTGATGATTGATAGTATGTCATTATGAATAAGAAACCTAATGCTACGAAGATTACAGCATTAATATTACTCTTAAAGCCTAATGAACTGGCAAGGTTCTCAGAAATAAAATCTGGCTTGATAGCCAGTACTGATACCATGATCCAGAATCCTACCCACAATAGAGTACCTATCAGTAAGCGCTTGTTATTTCTAAATTGATTGATAACCCTATAGACAAAGAATATTGCTATAAGTGGGACCAGCCATTGATATATCTGTAGAGCTATAAGGAACAAATTGAATGTCGTTTACTAATGATTACTAATGGTACCAAACAAATTTATAATAAATAAAAGAGACTGAGTCACTTATTTATATGAGATAGTAATGATTTCATACCAGTAGTGGCTTTATCTTTTATAATTGTATGCTCCCTGATCTTCAGCTCATGCGATATAAATGGCTTAGGATCAATATAATATACCTTACATCCTAATGGTGCATAACTGATCAGTCCAGCAGCTGGATACACTTGTAAGGAAGTGCCTATGATGACAGCAATATGTGCATCTCTTATTATATCTACTGCCTCATCAAGTGCTGGTACAGCTTCTCCGAACCATACGATATGCGGTCTTAGAGGAAAGCCTTTCTCGCATACATCTCCGATCTTGATGTCTTTATCCCAATCATAGATTAAGGTCTCATCTCCGGTAGATCTTACTTTGCGTAATTCTCCATGTAGGTGTAGGACATTGTTACTTCCGGCTCTTTCATGCAGATCATCGACATTTTGAGTGATTACGTGTACGTCATGTTCTTTTTCTAATTCCGCTATATCTGTGTGTGCTTGATTCGGTGTGACTTCCATAAGTTGTCTTCTTCGATCATTGTAGAATTGATTAACAAGATCTCTGTTGCTATTCCAGCCCTGTGGAGATGCTACTTCCATTACGTCATGTCCCTCCCATAGACCATCTGCATCTCTGAACGTATTTATACCACTTTCAGCACTAACACCTGCACCTGACAATACTACAATTTTCTTTCTCATATGCTCAAGTTCCAAAAAAAAACTATTAAAATATCAAGGTTTTTTATTAATGTTAATTACATTTTATAAGTGACTAATTATGAGATAATTACATATCTAATAATAGTCTAATGTTAAAATTACCTACCCTTGATAGTAATAGTAGGAAATCTAATTACGAACTTCATAGGACCAATTAGTCACTTCGAATTTTTATCAAGGCAATGTAATCTTAGTACGATTTTTGTACTTTGTTATGATATAATACGCTGATTTTCAATAAGTTATTGAAAGTTAGTGATTTATGTATTAGATATAGTTATAATGTGTAGAACCATAAAAATTAGTTTGCTTAGAATTAGCTTAGCGCTTGTCGTAACGGTTTTTTCTTTATTTCCATTTACGGACTTACAAGCACAGGACTTACATTATAGTCAGTTCTATAATGCTCCCCTCAGTGTCAGTCCGTCACTAACAGGAATTTTTAATGGAGACGAAAGGTTCTCACTCTCTTTCAGAGATCAAGGACGATCTATTCCGGTGCCATACCTTACTGCAAGTTTTGGATATGATCGTAAGATATATCCGAAAAGAAATAAAAAAGGATTTTTTGGTGTAGGTGCTTTTTTCAATTATGACAAACAAGGTGATTCTAATCTTAGGTTATTAAACATTAACTTATCAGGATCTTATACAAGAATTATTAATACTAAGAATGCTATTACTTTAGGTGCTTTGGTAGGTTATGCTAACAGGGCATTCGATCCTTCATCTCTTACATGGGATAATCAATGGGACAATGTTACTAATCAATTTGTAAGTTCCAATGGTTCTGGAGAAGCTTTTAGTTTTGAATCTTTTGGATACATAGAGACAGGTCTTGGATTAAATTACAGATGGCAAAAATCTGCTCGAACTAAGTTTGACTTAGGAGTCGGAGGTTACCATCTCACACAGCCTAACTCAAGATTTTCTAATGGTGTATCACAGATTCTTCCTATTAAGTTGGCATTTTACGGAATTTACTCAAGAGAGCTCAGTTCTAAGTTAGATTTACAATTAGATGGATTGTATCAAATGCAGAACAGTTATAGAGAAATTATAGCTGGAGGTTACCTTAACTTTTATCTCAATAGTCAACGAGGAAAGGAGAGACAATTCAGAGCAGGTTTAGGTTACAGATTTAGAGGGCAGACCTTATTTTTCAAACTTGGGTTCCAGCTTAATCAATTATTTATAGCAGCAAGTTATGATCTTGATTTTTCAAGTTTTGCGCTTGATCATCCAGGTGCCTCTGGACGAGGACCAGAGATACATCTGCAATATATTATCAAGCATGTAAAGCCACCAGGCAAGTTTAAAGTTTGTCCGATTTTCTAAGCTTAATTATCCCGATCAAAAATGAATAGGAATTTATACATAATCATATTTTTAGCGCTTTGTGCTTTCAGAGGGGAATCTCAGACCCTAAAGGCATTTATGAATGCTGCTGACGAAGCTATCTCTGATAAGAACTACTATGAAGCGATGCACTATTATTCGCAGGCTGTAGAGTTTGATTCGACAGCTTTAGATGTACGATACCGTTTTGGAGAATCTTCATTAATGTTCAATGCATACAGTACTGCCGAGACAGAACTCCAGTATGTTATTGATAATGATAGCGAAGGTAAATTTCCACTTGCTGTACTGTTACTTGCAGAAACTCAGCAGAACTTAGGTAAGTACGAGGAGGCTAGGCGTAACTACGAGTTATATCTCTCTGAAAGTAATGGAGATGATCCTCGATCTACAGCTAAAGCCGAAAAAGAAATAGAAGCTATCGACTGGGCTATGGACAAAGTCAATAATCCAGCTATCGGTACTGAGGTTAACAGAATTGAAGGAAGTATCAATACCCCATACTCAGAGTTTGGAGGTGTCACTTATGACGACAACTTCTATTATTCTTCGATGCAATTTGAAAAACAGAACAAAGAATATTATCCAGACAGATTATACAGTAAAGTGCTCTCTACTGAAAGTGATGAATTAAGTGGATCACCATTAGAGAATCTATCTGTAGATGTTAGTGATGAACAAAAAAAACTACTAAAAAAGCAGAAAAAAAGTGATGATAGCTCAAATGACATAGTGCCTGATCCAGGAGAACACGTAGCCCATACAGCATTCAGTGCAGATGGTGGAAGAATGTACTATACCTTATGTCATTATTTAAATGCTACAGATATCAGATGTAATATATACGTAAGTGATATTGACTCTGAGGGTAAGTTCAGGCAAGGAACAAAACTGCCTATCTCAATAAATGGTGACGATTATACATCTACTCAGCCTACATTAGGATATGACCTTGTCTTAGACAAAGAAATACTCTATTATTCTTCTGATAGAGAAGGCGGTAAGGGTAAGAATGATATATGGTATAGTGTCATTGATGGTGATAACTATGGCGAATCAATAAACATTGCTGAAATAAATACGACAGGAGACGAAATAACGCCTTACTACCATTCTGGCAGTGGCATGTTATACTTTAGCTCAGATGGATATTTAGGTATGGGTGGATTTGATGTCTACAAAACGTATAGGTCTGGTAATACTTATGGACAGCCAGAGAATATGCTTGCACCTATTAACAGTAGTTTTAATGATATCTATTTTAGTTTAGAGGATAATGACATTGACGGACATATTTCATCTAATAGAACTGGCTCCCTTTACTTAGAAGAAGGTTATGAAGCTTGTTGTTATGACATATATAAAGTCAAGATCGAAGAGATATTTTTGGACTTGAATGCATTGACATTTAATGAAGAGACGAGAGATTCTCTATTAGGAGCGAGAGTACAGATACTGGATGCAATCACAGGAGAGTTACTTTTTGAAAATCTCAACGATCTGTCCCATGATCACAAGTTTAGAATTAAGTGCAACAAAGAATATATAATCATCACTACCAAAGATGGATATGCTCCTGACACGACTAACCTAAGTATTAAAGATTGTTCTAAAAAAGAAATCATCAAAAAGATATACTTGACGCCACTAGCTGTTAAGTTGCAGGTACTAACATTTGACGAGAGCACACTGGATAATTTAGATGGTGCTACAGTAACTCTGGAGTCAGAAGGTCAAGAACCCATTGTCATAACTAATGCAACAGCTAATGACTTTAACTTTGATATTGTAGCGGGTCGTAATTACTTGCTGACTGTAGAACGGCCTGGGTTTATTACAGAGCAACTCGTCGTCAACAGTAATAACGTTATAGATGGATTAGTAACAGAGAGAGTTTATCTACGTAGAAATGATTTGAATCTTAATGAGTATCTACCAGTAGTCGTATACTACGATAATGATATTCCTGATCCTAGAACTAAGAAATTATTTACAACTAAGACATATTCAGAAACTTACTTTGATTACATCCTCAAGAAAGATGAATTCAAAACTAAATATGCTCAATCATTAACTGGAGATCTCAGAGCCAATGCAGCATCTGAGTTAGAAAATTTCTTCGAAGGTGATGTCAAGAATGGATATGCTAAGCTTCAGAAATTCATCGGTAAGTTAAAGCAGAGATTAGACTCGGGAGACAAGATTGAGTTAAGCCTTAAGGGTTTTGCAAGTCCAAGAGCAGCTAACAGATACAACCTAGCGTTGGGACAGAGAAGGATATGGTCTCTCAAGAATGAAATTAAATCATACTCTAATGGTATATTAGCACCATATGTAGAGTCTGGCAAATTAGTCGTTACTGAAATATCTTTTGGTGAAGAAATTGCACCATCGGGGATATCTGATTCATATAGCAATAGACGTCTTTCAGTTTACAGTCCAGAAGCTTCTCGACAAAGAAAAGCCGAGATTGTCAGAGTTAGAGTTTTAAATTAATTTGAATTAAGAACAAGATTAACATGTCGATAAAAACAAGGATAAAACAAGGATTATTCTTCTGTCTCGTATTCATGATATGTGTCTGTACTGATATGTCAGCTACACATATTGTAGGTGGAGAATTAAGATACAAATGCCTCGGTAATGATCAATACGAGATTACGCTTACAGTAAGAAGAGATTGTGAGAATGGTGCTGATGATGCACAATTTGATGACCCAGCTATAGTAGGGATATTTGATATTTTCGGATCACTACAGCCCCATCTAGGTAACCTTGGTAGATTAGATCTTCCTTTCGTCAGAGAAGATACGATTACTAATGAATTACTATTTGATTGTAGTGCTGTGGGTAATCCAGTATGTGTCCATGAGTCCACATACACTACAGTAGTTATATTGCCATATAACAAGTTAGGATATTGTCTATCTTATCAGAGATGTTGTCGTAATGTCATATTGAATAATATAGTAGATCCACTTGAGACAGGTGCTACCTTCTTTACTTGTGTTACAGAGGATGCATTAGAAGAGTGTAATAGTCAGCCTGAGTTTGTCCAATGGCCAGATGTATATGTGTGTACTAATCAGGCGATTGATTTTGATCACTCCGCAGTCGATCCAGATGGTGATGAGTTAGTATATAGATTATGTACACCTTCTCAAGGAGCAACAATAGATAATCCAGCACCTTCTGTACCGTCTAATCCGCCTTACTCGACAGTAGTATGGCAACCACCGTATAATCTTAATAACTTATTAGGAGGTGATCCATTGACTATAGATCCGCAAACGGGTCGACTTACAGGGACGCCTAACACTGTAGGTACATTTGTGGTAGGTGTGTGTGTAGATGAATATCGTAATGGTGTTCTGTATTCTACGGCAACCAGAGACTTTCAATATACGGTACGGATATGTACAGATCCTATCATAGCAGATTTTGAAGTCTTAGATAATAATTGTGATGGTGATAACACGGTGACATTTAATAACCTGACTACTGGAGCTGATAGTTTTACATGGTTTTTTGATTATCCCGGTACGACATTAACATCTAATGAAGTCAGTCCTACATTTACTTATCCAAGCAATGGAAAGTATACCGTAAGACTAGAAGCAACAAGAAATAGTGATGGATGTAATACCGCAACCGAGAAGGTCATCAGTACAAGTTCTACTCCGCTTGAAGCAGATTTTACTGCTGCATTTGAATCTTGTGATAACGGTAACATTGTTAGACTTACTGATATTTCTATAGATCCTACTGGTATCTCTTGTGCACAAGATTGGACATGGACGGTAAGCTCTACGGCTGGTACGGAAGTATACACTGGTAATCCAGTATTGATAGATGTAGGAAATGCTCAGTCAATTAATGTGACACTGGACGTGATATCAACCTCTGGTTGTACAAGCCGCATTACCAAAACGATAAACTTGAGTGACCTTTTTCCTAATGGATCATTTAATACAAAACTAATAAGTTGTACCGCTAATGGATTCTTAATAGAGTTAACTAATACTTCAACAGGAGTGACGGGTAATAGCTCAGTTAACTGGACAGTTAACGACAATGGTACTGTCACTAGCTTAATGGGTAGTCCTGTACAAGTAGAAGTATCAGGAAATAACTTATCAGTTAATCTACAATTAGATTCTGATAATGGTTGTGATATAGACTTTACACGTCCTGTAGATAGAGGCGAGTTCTTACCAACTATAGCAATAAGAAATAATTTAGGTGGTGGGTGTGTGCCAGTAGGAGGGACGGTAGACGTCCTTTTTGATGCAGGTCTATCTGGTGGTAATATGATGGCTAATCCAATTGCTTATAATTGGGTCATAGACGGTGTTGCTTATAATACGCCTACCGTAACTATTCCAGTAAGTGAAGGCCAAGTAGTAAATCTTCAAGTGACGATTACTTATGATAATGGTTGTACCATATCATCGTCGACACAACAATTTGTTCCAAGTTCTCAACCTGAGTTATCTATTAATGAACAATTAGATTGTGCTGGAATTACGACTTATACTTTAACAGATGTAACAACACCGATACAAGGTGTGACTATAGTAAGCCAAGAGTGGAATGTAAGCGGCTCTATCACAGATGGTCCATCTGTCACATTTGAAGTGACAGAAAATGCTACACCAGTATCACTTACTGTTACATACAGTAATGGATGTGTAGCGACATTTAGCGGCAGCTATACTATACCAGATGACAGCGGAGATCTTATGTTAAATTATTCTGTAGAGGCAGTAGAATGTTTTGATTCTACAGGCTTATTTACTTTTACAGATTTATCTACTTACCCTGCGTGTGTAGACATAGCGTCTATAGTATGGGTGATCAACGGTATAACATACACGGGGAGTCCTGTTGATGTTATATTACCATTAGGAGTCGATGTTGATTTTTCTCTTACTGTAACACTAACAGACGGTACGGTCTTATCTACAATCGATGACGGTATAACTACTAATGATACCATTAATACTAATGATATAGTAGATCAGATAGATATAGAAGTAGAAAATAAATTAGAAGCTAACTGTACTGATTCATTGAGTTTGTGTGTTACTAATCCCAATCCAAATGTAAACTACGAATGGTCTACAGATCCTAATTTTAATAACATCATCGGGACAGGTACTACTTTGAATACTCTAGGTGGTGCTGGTTACACAGGCACTGTATATGTAAGGACAACTGAGAATGTGGGTGATTGTGTCTATGGAGATACTACAGTTACGATAGACTCCGATGCTATCAACTTATCATTTGATATGCCATTCCTCATCTGCCCTGGTGATACAGCTAACTTTGAAGTAACTAATAACAATGCAGATCAAGTAATAATTTATGAGTGGAAAGGTGGAGACGAACAGCTTATCTCTGGTGGAGATACTAACAGTCCAGTAATAGGCGTACCTGTAGATGCGATGGATGATTTCTTCTTCGTATTATGTACGAGTAATGATAGAGGTTGTACTTCAGTCGATACGATAAGATTCGAGATATCTACTAATGAGCCATTAGACCAATTTATGGCTACTGTAGATTCATGTGGATCATTAATAGTCATGTTTGATGAAGCACCTAATATGCTTAATGGTAATGGCTGGTGGGATTTTGGTGACGGTAGCCCGTTAAGCAATGAGATGAATCCTACATACACTTATGATATGGCTGGTAACTACATAGTTACGCTTAGTGATTCATCTGCAGTATGTCCTATGGAAGATATTTCATTGGAGATTTTTGTAGGAGATGTTGAGGTGACAGTCGCAGCAGATACAATTACATATGGCGAAGATGAAACTCCTGTAGTTCCAGCTGAGACTAATGTAAATAACGCAACCGTAACATGGTGTACACTTGCTGGAGATAATATATACACAGGTAATCCACTTGAAGGTTATGATCCTCCTATGGATACGATGACTGTTATTGTAAAAGTAGAAGATAACTTTGGATGTGTAGACCAAGATACAATTGTCCTTATCAGAGATACAGACAATACAGAAGAATGCTTAGAGTCAGTAGTGATTACTGGTCCTGACATGAACTTGATTTGCATAGGAGATACTTTTCAGTTATGCATAGTAATGGATGAAGTATGTGATCTTGATGATTACACTTACTTATGGGAAGATAATGGTTGTATCATAGATGGTCAAGGTACACCAAAACTCACGGCGACTGCAGATGCTGATAAGACTTTTAATATTGTCATAACGTCGATAGCTACAGGTCAAGATAGCATGTACTCTTATGATATTATGGTAGATGATCCTTCTGTAACCATTATGGTACCTACGGAGAATATAGACTCCAGTGGCAATGCATTTATTTGCTTAGGTGAGACAGTAGTTCTTACAGCTCAAGGCGACCCAGACTGTGAGTACTTGTGGAGTACTGGTGAGACAGGTCAGACGATAGAAGTAAGTCCAGAAGTGGCAAGCGAGTACAGTGTAACGTGTGTCACTGCATTAGGATGTGAATCTACTTCGCAGATATTTATATTAGATGTCGTGCCACCTCAGTGTAACGAAGATGATGTATTCTTACCTACAGCCTTCTCACCTAATGGAGATGGTGTTAATGATGTATTACTTGTAAGAAGTAAGTTCGTCAGAAACATGGAATTATTAGTACAGAATAGATGGGGAGAAGAAGTGTTCTTATCTACAAGCCAAGACAATGGTTGGAATGGAACTTACAAGGATAAAGAATTAGCCCCAGATGTATACAGTTACTGCCTTAAAGTAACTTGTATTAATGACTCAGAATATGTCAAAGTTGGTAATGTAACTTTGGTTAAATAAGAAAATAAATATTATTAATACCAAAAGAGGAATAGGCAACTATTCCTCTTTTTTGCTTTACTCTAAATTGATTAAATTCATTTGATTCTTACCTTATTGAATTTATTAGAATTTGAAAATGACAGGGATAGCGCCACCCATGCTTTATACTATTTTATATTAGAAATTCAGAGAACTTATAATACCATTTAAACATTAGAATGTCGGTTATATTATAATAGAGTTAGTCAATCTCTGCGTTAAAAAATACTTGCCTGTGTCTAAGCATATGCGAAAGATTTCATTGCAGACGAATTAATAATCAACATGCTCGAATAAAGTGAACCACAATAGTGAGATTGACTAGTGCTACAAGAATTTATGCAAGATTATAATGTATCACATACTTAGAATAGTAATAAACATGCAGTCCAAAAAAATATGGCAAGTAAGCATACAGGGTTTAAAAATTCCCTACGGAGCATTTTCATTAAATAGTTGCTCATACGGATATCCTCTGCAGACATAACTTAAAAGATATAAGCTTATTAACCCAAGAGGACGACAGCTGTATTCTTTGACCGTAAGGAAAATTTATTGAAAAGTGGGAATGGGTTTTTATCAATGGGAGCTTAGTTCTCCTTTTTACCCTTATCGAGATTTTCAGTCATCTCCTTGGAGATTGCACCTTTGAGTACTTTAATAAAAGTTTTCTGATCCACCTGAAGCTGTACGATATTACCTTCTATTTTGTTGATTTTTCCAATAATGCCGCTTCCAGTGACGACTTCATCACCTTTAGCAAGAGAACTGGCAAATGTATCTTGTGATTTCTGTTTCTTAACTTGAGGTCTCAAGAAGAAAAAATACATGATCATAAAGATGGAAGCAAAAAACACTAATTGCGCTATGCCTGGAGTCAATCCACCTTCAAGATTAATCAATAGATTCATTTTTTATATTTTTTGCTAAAGTACAAAGTGTTAGATCAATTTATATCGAAAAGAACAATTTTGATTCAATAAATATTATGAATAGTCTATACTCAAGTCCATATCAAAAAAATGACGACACATCCCTAATTTCTTATCTACTTCAGAACTATAAGAGTTATTAAATATTTATGTAAACTAATGATGATCTTCGTCCTGAATGTTATCTTTGAATTTATTGATGGCAAAGGTTTTTCGCGTTGAAATTTAATTGTTTATATATAATAGTATGCATTTTCGCCTCCTGTTTAGATTCCCTATCACAAGATATTCCTATTAAAGATGATCAAGACTCCTTATCTACTATCGAGGTATCGGGAAGCATAGACGGTTATTATAGGTACGGCTTACTTCAGAGTACATCTCAGACTGCGATAACTTTAAATAATAATGAGCCATCATTAGGATCAATCAATCTTGCAATCAATTACAATTCGAGTAAGTATGGTGGATTGTTGCATTTCGCTGCTGGTCCAAGAGCTGATCAGTCATACAATCTTGATAAGGGTAATATCCTTAGATATATACGACAGTCATATGTTTATTATCAATTATCGAGTAATGTAAAATTAAGCGCCGGTACTTCTGGTGCATTGCCTGGTTACGAAAATGATGAGCCACATCTTAACCCTGTCTACTCCACAAGTTTTCTTAATTCCCTCATACCTGGTATACATACTGGTATTTGGGTAGATTATTTCATCTCTGATAACTGGATATTTAATATAGGTGTATACAATGATATGGATCGAAGAATAGATGTCAGCCGAGGCAAACATATAGGTAGTATTCTAACTTATGAAAGTACCGATGATGCAATATCCTTGTCCTATGTAACTGGAAGGGAAGGGGATCAAATCCTTAAAATCATAGACTTGTTATGGGATCACAAGTTAGGCAAAAATGATGCTGTCGCTTTAGAGTTATTGTATACTTCGTATCAGAAAACTGACTTTCCGATAGAGAATTTTTATGGGTTAGGCGCCTATTATATTCATGATGTCTCAGATGATTTTTCTATAAACTTAAGAGGCGAATACATGAAGGATAATGCTGGATTTAGTTTTGGTGTAGAAAATGTATCTGTATGGGACCTTACCCTAACTTGTAAGTATCAGGTAGGCGATTTCCTATTTATGCCAGAGATCAGATATGATCGTGCTGATAGGCCATCATTCTTAGATGGTGATAATGATCTTAATAATGAGAACTTTCATTTTTTACTTGGTCTCATCTACTATATCGGAGAAGTACATTAATCTTATTTTATAGCTTAGATTTGCGTAAGATTATTTATAGTATAAATAATAAGCTAATATTATGAATATATGTCTAATGGGATTTATGGGTTGCGGTAAGTCTACAGTTGGCACAGCTGTCGCTGATAAGCTGGGGTGGAAGTATATAGATATCGATACTCTAATAGAAGATGAATTTCAAATGGATATCCCTTCCATATTTAGGGACTATGGAGAAGCTAAGTTTCGAGAGGCAGAACTCAAAGTATTAGAAGCAGTCATGCTGTCTGAAGACGCAGTCATAAGCACAGGGGGAGGACTGCCATGTAATGATAAGGCAATCAATATGATTAATAATAACTGTAGTTCTTATTACCTCTATATGAGTATAGAACAGCTTACACTAAGGTTATGGAATCAAGAATTACTATCTGCTCGTCCATTATTAGAATCTATTAATAGTCAGGATGACTTATCAGAGTTTGTCAAGGTCAAGTTGATAGATAGAGAAAGATATTACTACGATAGCCATGGAATTATAGATGCCAATCAGGAATTAGATATCATAGTCGATGATATTACTCAGCTGGTGCAGCCTGCATCATGAGTTGGAAAGCACCTATAGGATTTATAATAATCTGCCCATCATTATTTATTGCACTTTCTCTCAGGTAGTCATAAACTTGCTGAGTATTAAGATTAGGATTATATAGTCTCATGAGTCCTACTACTCCACTGACAAAAGGTGCCGCCATAGACGTACCGTTCTGTGGACCATACCGATTATCAGGAAGGGTAGAGTAGATGTCAGTGCCGGGTGCAGCGATACCGTAGGTAATATTGTCTATCTTATTACTGAAATCTGCTAGCTCCAGATTAGAGTCTATAGCGCTGACGGCTATCACGCCAGGAGTATTTGCAGGACTGTAAGCTATTGCATCCATAGAAGAATTACCTGCAGCGACGATGACGATGGCGCCTTTGTCATTAGCGTATTGTACGGCATCCTTATAAGTACGTTCTCGATTTGGATTACTTCTGCCTCCTAAGCTCATCGAGATGATATCGTAACCTTCGTCTGCTGCTTCAAGTATACCGTTGACTATAGTACGCTGACTTCCTATTCCGCTGCTACTGAGAACTTTGATGCTTGTTACTTTGACAGAAGCGCCACTGGGTATCCATGAGGAGATTCCTATTTTATTGCCTGTAACAGCAGCTGCGATTCCTGCACAATGCGTACCATGTCCTCTTTTATCATTGTCATAACTTTCGGATGTACTGATATAATTATCTGATAGGTCTTCATGATTACTATCTACACCTGTGTCTAATATTGCGATGGTACTTTGCTTTTTAGAATCAAGCGCAGAGATCTTTGGTAATTGATTATGGAATTTTTCTAAATCAAATTTTTTGGCCATCCATTGCTTGCCAGAGTAAGGGTCGTTAGTAGATAATGTATTGGATGTTTCTTTCTTTGATTTTTGCTTGGGTAATTTTAATTCAAGTATCTCATTACCTTCCACATAAGCGACCAACTCATTTTTCTCTAACTCGATTATTCTCTCACTTGCATCATCGGTAGGTTTGAGGTTTACAATTAAGTATTCATCAAGACTGTATGATTTATCTATGGGCGTAAATGCAGGATATATAATATCATATGAATTTTTATTGCTTGAGATCCATTTTTGAAGATCTGACTGAGAATTAAATTTCACTAATAATTCTGCTTCTTGATCCAGTGATTCATTTGGTAAATTAACACTAAAAGATGAGCTTGCTTTCTGAATGGTATAGCTATGAGCGATTAAGAATATTGCAGATGCAAAAACGAGATAAGTTAAGTGAGCAGATAACTTTTTGATACGAGATCCAAAGTACGCTATGGCGGATATAAGCATCATATTCACACCTATAGAGGATATACTATATGCGGTAAGCTTGCTACTCATCTGATACCATGCGATCGCTATTATAATTATGGAGAATATGGAGAGAGAGGACTTTTTATTGAATATACCCGTAATCAGAAACATTAGAGCCAACCATAGCAATACTGAATGAATACTTATATTACCATAGATGTCTGATAATGAGTGCATAATGTAATAACAGTTACATTTTGATAATAGTTCTATTGATCAAATTACGAAGGATACACGTTAATCACTAAAGAATTTTATTTTTGTATCTAAATCGTAAATAAGAAATGTCAGAAGAAATTAATTTATGTACAATAGTAGGCTCTGGGCCTGCAGGATATACCGCGGCTATATATGCTGCAAGAGCTGGAATGAAGCCAGTATTATATACAGGAAAAGAGCCTGGCGGTCAACTAATGATCACTAACGATGTAGAGAATTATCCAGGTTATCCGGATGGAATTATGGGCCCGCAGATGATGGCAGATTTTAAGAAGCAAGCTGAAAGATTCGATACTAAGATAATCTCAGAGATGATCACAGAAGTCGACTTTTCAGGTCCTGTACATACATTAACATCTGAGACTGGTGATGTTATTAAGACTCATAGTGTCATAATCTCTACAGGCGCAAGTGCTAAGTGGCTTGGCTTAGAATCAGAGTATAGACTGATGAATAGAGGTGTATCAGCTTGTGCTGTATGTGATGGATTCTTCTATAAGGGTAAAGATGTCATCGTAGTAGGTGGTGGAGATACTGCTGCAGAAGAAGCGACATACCTCGCTAAGTTGTGTCCTACCGTACACCTTCTTGTAAGAAGGGATGAGTTGCGTGCTTCTAAGATCATGCAGAAGAGAGTTATGAAAACTGAGAATCTTAAAGTACACTGGAATACTGAGACGGTAGAAGTCTTAGGTGAAGATGAAGTAGTAGGTGCTAAGGTTGTCAATAATAAAACAAAGGAAGAATCAGTAATCGATGCTTCCGGATTCTTCGTAGCAATAGGGCATAAGCCTAATACAGATTTATTTCAGCCTTATTTAGATTTTAATGAAGCAGGTTATATTATAACTAATCCTGACTCTACGACGACTAAGGCAGAAGGTGTATTTGCAAGTGGTGATGCGCAAGACTATGTCTATCGTCAAGCTGTTACTGCAGCTGGTACAGGATGTATGGCGGCATTAGATGCTGAAAGATATCTTGCGGCTAAAGAAATTATATAACAATTCTTACTAAAACAAAACAACCTACAGATATGTCTAAATTTAGAAAAGGAGTATTATTTGGTGATGAGGTAACAGCATTGCTCGATCATGCTAATGAGCATAATTATGCTATACCCGCTGTCAATGTCGTCGGTACTAATACCGTTAATTCATGTCTAGAGACAGCTCGTGATATCAACTCACCTATAATTATCCAATACTCTAATGGAGGTGCAAGCTTTTTTGCGGGTAAAGGCCTGAGTAACGAAAATCAGAAAGCTACCATTCTTGGAGGTATATCTGGAGCACAGCATGTACATCAGATAGCAGAAGCATATGGCGTATCTGTAATACTACATACTGATCATTGCGCTAAGAAATTATTGCCATGGATCTCGGGCTTAATAGATGCCTCTGAGAGACATTACGAGACGCATAAGCAGCCATTGTACTCCTCTCATATGCTAGATCTATCTGAGGAGCCATTAGAAGAGAATATAGATATCTGTGTAGACTACTTTAAGCGTATGCATCAGATAGGAATATCGATCGAGATAGAGCTAGGTGTGACTGGTGGCGAAGAAGATGGTGTAGATAATACTGATATAGATAATTCTAAGTTATACACGCAGCCAGAAGAAGTCGCTTACTCTTATGAGAAGTTGATGGAAGTTTCTGACATGTTTACTATAGCAGCAGCATTCGGTAATGTCCACGGTGTATATAAGCCAGGTAATGTGGAGCTGACGCCTAAGATTTTGAAGAATTCTCAGATATTTTTAAAAGATAAATTAGGTCTGGCTGGCGATAATCCTATCAAGTTTGTATTCCATGGTGGTTCTGGATCTTCAAGGGAAGAGATCAGAGAAGCTATAGATTACGGTGTTGTTAAGATGAATATCGATACAGATCAGCAATGGGCATTCTGGACTGGAGTAAGAGATTATTACGAATCTAACAAAGGCTACCTGCAAGCTCAGATCGGTAATCCAGATGGAGATGATATTCCTAACAAGAAATTCTATGATCCAAGAAAATGGCTAAGAGTTGCGGAAGGGACATTCCAGAAGAGACTTATACAAGCCTATGAAGATCTTAATTGTGTGAATCAAGCGGTGTAATACAAAAGAAATACATACAATAGAAATTATAGAAATAATGTCAAGACTTGGTTTTGACATTATTTTTTTTCCTAAACTGAAATACTTTTATTTTTTCTTTTCTTTGAATTTCATGAGTTTTTCTCTTACTAATGTAGGCTCATCTGTTGTTATAAAGTCGAAGTTGTTTTCTATAAAGAAATCCATGTCTTTAACTTTATTGATGGTCCATGCGTTGATTGCTATATTATTTTGTTTAGCACTTTGTATCCATTCAGGTTTCTTTTTGAATACAGAGTGATGGTATGCCATGCCATCGATACCATCTTTCTTAAGCCTCTCAGGAGCTACACTACCATCCATATATTGTGTATGTGCTGATGGATCTATCTCATTTATTTTTCTTAGTAACTTATATCCAAAACTTGTGTAGATAACCATATCCTTAGCACCCAATTCTTTGACAAGCTCGACTATTTTTTCGGCCATAATTATTGCATGTGCTTTGACCTTAGGAGGTCTGATATCAAGTACTAATTTTGTAGACTTATTATTCTCCATGCCAGCTCTAATATAGTCTCTGAGGGTGGGTAGTGGTTCACCATTATCTAATGGATGTACCTTAAGTCCGGCATAGCTTGTGTTTTCTATGTTAAGCTTTTTGTATCTTAAATCTTGATACACGATAAGTGTATCATCAGCTGTCATTCTTATATCAAATTCTGATCCTGCATATCCAAATTTAACAGCGTCTCTTATCGCTGCTATACTATTCTTAGGATGTCCATTCTGCTGCCATGCACCACAGTGTGCTATGATTGTATTGTTGACATAGACTGATTTTTTATCACTGCCGTTATTGCAACTCATTACAATTAATGCTGCTGCTATGAAGTATATAATTCGCATAAGTTATAAGATGAGTAGATGAATAAATCTTAGTCAAATAGATTGTTGTAATTTGTTTTTATGATATCAAGGTATAACTGTACCCAACTTATCAGCGATGTCCTTCTTGATCTCAGAGAGTTCTTTGTAACCTTCGAGCGCATCGTTAATAGACGTAGGATCGTCAGTCGTTAAGTCGTTTATCCGCTTACCTAATTCTTTAAGAACCTGATTGACTTTCTTAAGCTTAAATCTATAGATGGATTGTATACTGTCTAAGTAGAAATTCTTCTCTGGTACAGGCTGTGTTTGGAGTGATACTTCTTTGCTTTCCCAGTTAGCATATTCATATTTAGAAGTATTGCAGTCTATAGCAAAAGCACTTACTTCTTGGTCTTCATGACGTACGAAATGGTCTACTATATTGACCTCCTCTGCGGCTTCTGATATTTTGAAACCTTCTTCGATAATACGTTTGTACATGTCGTTATTGAAGTATTGGATGACATCAAAAATATTAGAATAGATAAGATCTGCGACTTTAATAACCTGATCTTCTTCATCAGTGATATCATGGTTTCCTGCCATGACAATTATTCTTGCTAAGTCTTTTTCCTGATATTCATCTTGTTTTTTTTCCTTAAATCTGTATGACTGACTATGATCTACTTTCTCTTGCGGAAGGTTGTCTAATTCATTAGGTATAGTGCTGCCCGGATCAGGGGCCATACTTCTACCGATCTCTCTCCGCTCTTCTCTTTCTTTCTCTATTCTCTTCTGCTTAATATTGTTGCGTATGACTTTATTAGTCTCACGTACGAGCAGTGCTTCGTCTATATCGAATAACTGACTACATTCTTTTACATATAAAGATCGCTTGATAGCATCTCTGATCTTAGCGATACTTTCTATGATATCATTGATGACTTCTGATTTCTTAATAGGATTAGCAAGTGCTTCTTCTTTCAGAATATCCATTTTGAAATGAATAAAATCTTTAGCATTTTTTTCTACGAAATCATTGAATCCTTCATTGCCCATTTTCTTAACAAAGGAATCAGGATCTTCACCTTCTGGTAGCGATACTAATCTTGCATTCATATCAGATTCTAATACGATATCAAGACCACGGATAGAGGCTTTGATACCTGCAGCATCACCGTCATATAAGAATGTGATGTTACTAGAGTATCTCTTGACTAATCTCACTTGCTCGCTCGTCAGGGATGTACCTGAGGACGCAGCCACATTCTCGACACCATTCTGATGCATACTGATGACATCGGTATAGCCCTCTACGATGAAGCAATTATCTGCTTTCTTGATAGCCGACTTGGCGACATGCATACCATAAAGAATCTTGCGCTTATTATATATCGGTGTCTCTGGCGAATTAATATACTTAGGCGTCTTCTTAGAAGTGCTCAATGTCCTACCTGCAAATCCAATAATCTTTCCTGTCAGATTATGAATAGGAAACATAACTCGCGATCTGAAGAAGTCATATCCATTCTTAGATGTCAACCCGAGAGCTTGCATAAATTCAATATTATACTGAGCAGCTTTAGCTTTTGCCGTCAAGGCAGTACTATTGTCTGGCGCATATCCTAAGTCAAATTTATCTATCGTCTGCCCATTAAAACCTCTTTCTTTAAAATAGGAAAGGGCTATCAGTTTTCCTTCGTCAGTATTATGAAGATTGTTTTTGAAGAAGCTTGCCGCAAAATCATTTATAATAAAATAACTTTCTTCTAACTTCTTCTGATCGTTGTATTTTTTCTGATCAAAATCACCATCTTCTTCTAATGTGATATTATAGCGCTTAGCAAGGTGGCGTATCGTCTCCGGAAAAGAGAGGCCGTCATGTTCCATTATGAACTGTACAGCACCGCCACCTTTTCCACAACCAAAACACTTATAGATGTTCTTACTCGGCGATACGGTAAATGATGGCGTCTTCTCATCATGGAAGGGGCAAAGCCCCATCAGATTAGCTCCACGACGCTTAAGAGTAACATAGTCTTCTATCACATCAGCAGCTTGCGCTATATCGAGAACTTCCTGTACACTCTTATTGGATATCAATGCTTATTAAACTTATTAGTGGATATATTATCCAAATTATTAAATAGTACGTAATACTATCATAAATTTAGGTTTTTTATTGAATCAAGCTCAGCAGATGGCCTTTTCTGAAATTAATTTTATTCAGCTCATTGATAAGTATGGCGCTCCACTATATGTCTATGATAGTGATAAGATTATAGAAAACTATACAGCATTTACAAGTGCTTTTGATGTAGATAAGTTAAAAGTGCATTATGCAACCAAAGCATTATCTAACCTTTCTATACTTAAGTTATTTAATAACATGGGGTCAGGATTGGATTGCGTATCTGTACAGGAAGTGAAGATGGGCCTACTTGCGGGTTTCAGTCCAGAGGACATCATTTTCACACCTAATAACATATCTGAGGAAGAATATGATCTCGTTGTCGCTATGGGTGTCAAGATCAATATCGATAATCTTGAGATGCTGGAATACTTCGGTGCAACGTATCCTGATATACCTGTCTGTGTAAGGATCAATCCTCATATGATGGCTGGAGGTAATCGAAAAATATCAGTAGGACATATTGGTTCTAAGTTTGGGATATCGATACATCAAGTGCCACATCTCAAGACCATTGTCAAGAGCTTTAATATGAATATCGAGGGTGTACACGTACATACAGGATCCGATATTTTAGATCCCGATATATTCGTCGCTGCAGCTAAGTTAATACTAAGTGTAGTAGATCAATTTTCAGATGTTAAATATGTTGACTTCGGAAGTGGATTTAAGGTCGCCTACAAAGCAGGAGGCTTGAGTACTAATATCAAAGAATTTGGGAAAGACTTCAGTACAATGTGGAATGCCTACTGTAAAGAAAGAGGTGAGGTCTTAGAGCTCAAATTCGAGCCTGGAAAGTACATGGTTAGTAACGCAGGATACTTTGCTGTCAAAGTTAATGTCATAAAACAAACAACCGCAACAACTTTCATAGGTGTAGATAGTGGAATGAATCATTTAATACGTCCTATGTTTTATGACGCCCATCACGAAATCGTTAATCTCACTAATCCCGATGGCAAGAAGAAAATCTACTCTGTCGTCGGCTACATCTGTGAGACAGATACTTTTGCTTCAGATAGGCAGATGAGTGAGGTCAGAAAAGATGATCTTCTGTTATTTAAGAATGCTGGAGCATACTGCTTCTCTATGGCTTCTAATTATAATTCTCGATACAGACCTGCCGAGGTGCTGTGGCATAATGGTAAGGATTATGTCATTAGGAAAAGGGAGACTTTTGAGGACTTGGTGGCTGGACAGTTGGATCCTGATTTTTTGGGGTAGAGTATATTACTGAATAGGTATTTATGTGTATTATACTAACAAGAAATTCACTTATGAAAAAGCTAATCTTAGAATTAGTATTTACAGTAATCATAGGATTTTGGGTAATGCAGAGACTAATTGTTGATATACCTTCTTATGTTGAGCCAGGGTGGCATACGACTCAAAATCAAAAGTTTCTTCTCTATGTTAAATCTATTTTCATAGTACTAACATTGTTATTTTTATTATACCGAACCATTAAATTAATTTCTACTTTAAGACAAATTATTTATTCTGATCGAGATTAATGTTCCCAATCCATTTCACCTGTAACAACAGTTCATTTTAGGTGAGTGCATTTTATCGATGTTGCAAACAGTAGGCGATCTTTGGTGTTGAGTCGCAGAAATTTTATCTATGAAAACTAAAAACTATTATCTAAAAGAAATAGAGCAATCAGATATTGAAAACATTCATAAAGGTCTTTCGAACCCTGAGATAACAAAGTACTACGCTGTTCATTTTGATACAATAGAGGAAACCCAAGAACAAATGGATTGGTACAGTAACTTAAAGAAAGAAGGGACTGGATTATGGTGGGGAATATATGATAGTGCTGATAATCAGTTCTTAGGAGCGGGAGGTTTTAATGGATTGGAAAAGGAAAACAAAAAGGCAGAAATAGGCTTGTGGTTGTTGAAAGAAAATTGGGGGAAAGGAATATTAAAAGAGATAATGCCGCAGCTTTTTGAACAAGGATTTATGCAACTTGATCTAAATCGAATAGAAGGCTTTGTTTCGAATGATAACACGAAATGTAAGAAGGCATTAGAGAAAATCAATTTTACATTCGAAGGAACAATGAGGGAATGGGAAATTAAGGATGGAGAAAAGATAGATGTGGATGTATACGCTATTCTTAAGAGAGATTGGGAGAGATAATATTTAGGTATAATTGGTGGGATCTCTGAATGCTTAGTATACTTGCTTCAGTTTTTTTAAGAACTTGGATACATAAAGAAAAGAAGCTAACTTTAAAGTATGGAAATTGATATTCAAAACGCTAAAATTGAATTAATTCAGTGGTTGACAACATTAGATGATGCTTCATTGATTAAAAAAATTATAGAGCTAAGAAATAAGGAAACTGAAGACTGGTGGAAGAAGATCTCTGATGCTGAGAAAGAATCAATAAAAAGTGGACTTTCTGATGCCGAAAGTGGGAAATTAAATTCAAATTCGGAAGCTGAAAGAATTTATGGAAAATGGTTATAAAATTCTATGGACTGACCATGCTCTAAAAGAACTGGCTGAAGCTTATGAATATTTAGAACACAACTTTACAGAAGAGGAATTAAGAAAACTTTCGATCGATTTAGACAAAGTTTTAAAACTTTTAGCTCGCAGTCCGAGCATATTACCTATCTCAGAATTTATTGGAACAAGAAGAGTCGTGATTAAGAAATATAATACTCTGTACTACAGAGAAAAGAATGACTGTATTGAAATTGTTTCTTTTTTTCAAATCGTATGAGCCCCAACAAAAGACAAATCTAAATTATTAGATGTGTGCATAGATTCCAGATTCCATATTGCGAACACAGACGATCCTCAGCGATAGACTTTCAAATTAAAATAAAGACAGAATTATATATGAACATATACCAACAAGTAGAAGCAGAAATACAAGCTGCCTCTCATATAGTCATCACTGCTCACAAATCAGCAGATGGAGACTCTATAGGTTCTTCTTTAGGTCTATTACATTTTATAGAGAAGTTAGGTAAGAAAGCGGTTGTTTGTCATCCGGACAAAGCGCCAGATTTTTTGTATTGGTTAGATACGAGTGCTATCGTTCTGATGGAAGACAATCCTGATGGAGTATCAGAACATATGCAGAAAGCAGACTTAATTTTCTGCTTAGATTACAATGCAACCAATAGAGTAGGACCAAGTATGCAAGTTATGTTAGAAGCAGCGACTTGTAAGAAGATCATGATAGATCACCATCTTAATCCAGAAGATTTTCCTACACTAACTGTTTCTGAAACGACGGCATCTTCTACAGCGCAGTTGATCGTAGATCTGATAGAGCAATCTGGGCATGTAGCTTTGTTAGATGAGAAAATTGGAACACCGTTATACGTAGGCATACTTACGGATACAGGGGCCTTTAGATTTAACTCTGTAAAGCCACATACACATGAAGTATTAGCCATGTTATTATCAGCTGGCGTAGAACACCATCTCATTCATGAGAAGCTAAATGATACGAATACGGAAAGTCGCTTACGATTGCAAGGCTATGCGATGAATAAGAAAATGGAAATATTATATGACTACAATGTTGCAATTATCTCCTTATCGAAAGAAGAACTCGCCGAGTTTAATTATAAGAAAGGAGATACAGATGCATTAGCTAATATGCTATTATCTATCAAAGGCATGAAGGCTGCCATAGTATTCTCGGAACGGGATGGCATTATAAAAATCTCCTTCCGATCCAAAGGCGCAGATAATCCAGTGAATGTCTTAGCAAAAGAACACTTTGATGGTGGTGGACATGCTAGTGCTGCTGGCGGCATGAGTGATCTGACGGTAGAAGAAACTTTAGAAAAATTAAAAGGACTGGTCCCTCAATATTTTCAGAAACAACAACTAATAGCGATATGAATGAAAGAGGATAGTAAAGACTAAAAGAAAACTGACACCATAAAATTCGCTATGGGAATTTTCGTAGGTATCATTTTACACAAGTTGATTTTTGATGTGTTGATACCAATGTTTATCAAGTAATCATTTCAATAGATGTTCGAACACATATTTACTTAAGTGGATTAAATCTTCTTCATTTCCTGAAAGAAATCCATACTCTTAAGATTATCTAAACTAATATCAGTTTTCATGTTGATGATAGCAGAGTCATCTTCGTCGCTATGGACGACAAGTACGATGTTATTGATGTTTTTATTCTTTTGTTGTGCCCATAGAGATATGTTGTTGCCTTCACTTCTTACCTGAATATACTCATCATACATTTTATCGCCAAAATAATCGTAGAGAGCCGCTAAGTTATCCTTGAATTCTTCAGGTGGCTTAGTATTAACGAGGACTCTTATTTTTTTGATACTCTTAGAAAGTTCTTTGACGATTCTCTTTTCATCGCCATCTAAGTCGATAGAGGCAATTCTCCCTGTAGTTCTCACAACCCATCCTGGAACTCTTACTGCAAGTGAGTGATCATCCTTAAGGACTAAGTCTATAAACTTATTGGGAGATAGTGTTTCTTGAGCAGAGACATTTTGTGTGCCAAGTAATGTCAGTGTTACGATAATTGATAGCAGTAATGTTTTCATTGTAATGGGGTGCTTTATGAACTTAGGTTATTATTATTTATCTAATTTATCGAGGTGCTCGATGCCATCTATATCCATGCCTTTAGCAAGTTTACCTATTTTGTTGAGGTATATCTTCCCTACGAAACTAAGCATTACAAACTCTTCATCACCACCTACTAAGAGTAATAATTCATCTACAATTTTGCCACCATCTTTATCTTTGACCATAAATATGATATTCTGATTCTTGTCTCTTACAGTCATTAACTCTGCATATTCTTCCGTATTAAACTTAGCAATAGCTTCATCGTAGAAGCGTTTAGGATTATCGCTTGTAGTTAGTATTTTGAGGCCATCCATTTCTTTGAGCATTTCCATAACTTCGTCATCGACATCTTCTTCTGCGACATTGGCGATAAGCTCAAACATCTTTTTGTTGATAGATACCATTGTAAATCTGTCGTCATTTCTATACTGATTAAAGTACTTAGTGATGGCGTCATTCTGTCCAGAGGCTGAAATACCCATGAAAAGAAGTACTGATATGATGATAATATTTTTCATTTTTTAAATTTTTGTATAGTGCTGAATGTCTATCGGTAGTAATTGATTATTTATAATTATCTACGTCGTAGACGTTTCTACTTTTTAGAAAAATTGAAAACATCTGTCTTCTCAAGATTCTTAAGACCTTTGGATACAGGTGTCGTTCCTTTTTTGTATTTCGTCCCTAAGAAACCCAATGCTTCTACAGCTATGGCGAGGGCTTCATCTGGATTTTCTACTTCTGTGTATTTGTTGTTATAGCTTGTGTCCGATACATCTAACTGATTGTATGTTACTGTCAGTAATAGTAGGACAGAAGCTGCTACAGCCATTATCTTAGGTATCAAGTACCTTACCTTAGGCTTCGACTCAGTGGTGAAGCTTAAGTCAGGAACAAAGTCCGTCGTAAGTTTAGATTCTGACTCATAATATCTGAACATAGGGCTCAATGCCTTATGTGCATCATCGACTGCTCCTGAGTTAAAATAATCCTTCAATTGTCTTTCTTCTTCTAAGCTGGATTCTCCATCCCAGTATTTCTGAATTAAGTGATCTATTGTAGGTTGCATATATTTAAAATTTTGTACTTTATTATAATTTTTAACCCAAGGGAAAATGTTCCCTTGAAATAATCGTCATCATAGACGAATCATATGACTTGTATATTTAATTGTTCTCTTAATTTTAATCTTGCTCGATGTAAGTAAACTTTTACTTTATCGAGATTGTATCCAGTTATTTCGCTTATTTCTTTATAAGAATGTCCTTCTATATCTCTCAATTCTAGTACGGACCTATGATTCTCTGGTAGCTTCTGTATGATTGCTTTTACTATTCTTAACTCATCTCTGACGATAGATAGTCTTTCTGGATCTGGAGCACTTGACTGTAAGTCGTACTGTTCACTTATATCGGTGGTATCCATTTTTCTACTTCTGATCTTATCTATACCGATATTGCGAGTTATCATCATGCAGTAGGCGTCTACGTTTTCTATATTATCTAACTTCTCTCTGATCTTCCATACTTTGACCAAGGTATCTTGTACGACATCTTGAGCTTCCCCCTCATTCTTGACAACACGATACGCGACGCGATACATCTTATCTTTAAGCCTATTTACTAATATGTTGAATTCTTTGACCTGCATTGCTTGGAATCAGTGACTTTATGTATTGTTCTGCCAAAATATAACTATCCATTCGGATCGTTCTATGATAAGACAATAATATCTTAGCGGCTTTTACAGTTTCTACTTTTAAGTATGTTTCATATCAGATTGACGGTAGGTGGCTGTATATTGTTACAGATTATAATCATTATTTTATAAATAGCAGATTATCAGATAGTTGTACTCTTGAAGAAAATTGACAAACTTATAATATTAGACTTTATTCCGCCATATCTGATGGCTTTCTTTGTAGCTGAATTCGTGCTACTAATGCAGTTCTTATGGAAGTATATCGACGATATAGCTGGTAAGGGTATCTCTTTTCCGATAATTATGGAGTTGCTATTCTACTTTGGTGTCAGCATCATACCTAAAGCGGTACCAGTAACCATTCTTATTGCCAGTGTTATGGTATTCGGTAATCTCGCAGAACGGTATGAGTTATCGAGTATGAAGTCCGCAGGTATATCTCTGACGAGGATTTTTATGGGAGGATTTATAATCGCAATGTTGACGGCTATCTTCTCACTATTTGCTTCTAACTATCTTAAGCCACGAGCATATTTTAATTTCTTAGAAAGATTAAATGCTGTCAAGAGTCAGAAGTTAGCTTTAAGTTTTGAGGAAGACGTATTCAGTAAAGATTTTAGAAACTATGTCATACGGTTAGGTGATATTGACGTTAACGGTAGGGATATATCTGATGTACTAATTTATGATCACACTGGTAATGATAAATCCAAGTTAAGTCTACTGACTGCGCAAGGTGGAGCTATGTATACTGACGAGGAAAATAATCTATTCGTCATGGAATTAGGTTTGGGAGAGCAGTATAGAGAAATGGTAGAAAAATCACCTGATAAATCTAAACATAAGCATCCATTGTTACGGACAAAATTTGAAAGATGGACTAAGATATTTGATATGTCCGATTTTGATATGGAAGCTAAGAACTTTAGTATTACGCGTCGAGAGCATGATTTGCTTAACGCAAAACAATTACTCGTTACAATCGATTCATTTGATAATCAGATTACCAAGAATACCGATAAGATGGTAGTCAATTTTCAGAACCTTCTCGATGTAGAAGTCGTCTCTGAAAAAGAAAAAGAAGAATCCTCAGCACTCCCTTCCAAAGTTCAAGCTGCTATAACTAAGCAAGATAACCAAGTACAAGCTAAAAACAGAAACGCAATAAAATCTATATCGGAACCCGCTATCCAATACATCAGCAAAGACCTTAATCAATATACAAGTCTGATAGAAACATTTGACACACTCAGTGCTAAGTCCATCATCAAAGCATCTAAGTATAATGCTAATAAACGGAATGATCTCATACGACAAAACGAAGCACGTAACAAAAGCTTACAATCACAGAAGAACCGTTGTACCCTGAGGTATCATCAGATATATGCATGGGCATTAATCTGCATCATTTTCTTATTCATCGGAGCACCGCTGGGCAGCATAGTTAGGAAGGGCGGCTATGGCTATCCGTTACTGATAGCTATCATATTTTTTATGATGTTTATAATTATCGATATGATGGGAGATAAGCTGACAACTTCTAATGCCATAAATCCACTTATGGCTGGCTGGCTATCTAATATTATCTTAGGACCTGTTGCAATATTGATCACCTATATGGCACTACGTGATTCTAATTTTTCTTTTGTAAAAGATAAGTTTATAGAACTGAGGGTAAAGATGATTGGTAAGTAGCTTCAGTCATTCTTCGATTCCAAATTTCAAGCCTTCTATAACATCCGCATCAGTAATATCCGCTACCGACCTATTAAGCAGATCTGCTTTTATCTTTACAATAGTCTCATTGATTACAGAAGCTCTTGTCGTAATCGTCAGACTTGGATTACTATCAAATGATTTTTCTGATATATTGATATTTAGCTTTTTGAGTGTTTCCATCAGTTGCCCCATTATGGCATAATCGAAAAAGAGTTCGAGACTTTCCTCTTCGTATTTCTGTAGTATAGTCGCATTATTGATGGCTAATGTAGCACCTTCTTTATATGCAGCGATGAGGCCAGAAGTCCCCAACTTGGTACCTCCCCAATATCTCACAACGACACAGCATACATCTACAAGCTCATGGCTAAGAAGTCTATTGTATATCGGCTTGCCAGCGGTACCAGAGGGTTCACCATCATCATTGTGTCTGTAGATATGTGTATCTCTTAATCGGTAAGCATAGCAATGATGTCCTGCTTTGAGATGCATAGATTTGATCTCTTGTAAGATGTCTACAAGATCAGATTCTTCTTTCATAGGAAATAGATAACCTATGAACTTGCTGCTCTTGGCTTTGTGTTCGCCTTCGCTGCGTTTGTCTATAGTTTTGTAGCCGTCTATTTCTTCTGACATTTCTTTTTGTTATTTATATCGAGATCAATCCCACCGCGATTAATGCACATACAAGTCCTAAGTAATTAGCGGTAATCAGCTTCTCCTTGAATATCATAATGCCTATGATACTTGTCGCTACAATAGTGCCCAGATTATTAAGTGGAAATAAAACAGAGCCATCGTAACCTTGGTCCAACCCTAATAATACAAGATATATAGAAAAGAAATTAGGTATGCCTAATGCAATACCTGCTACAACATCTTGCTTCTTAATATTGAATCGCTTAGTGAATAGCATAAATAAAATACCCCAGCATCCAGCTAAGAAAAACAAGGTACTTACAAATGCCAGTCCACCGTCTACCACTTTCTCTGTCTCTTGGATATAGAAAATTATAAGCTCGATAATCCCACTTCCAGCCAATACGATGAATGGCCAATACCAATATTTTTTGATTTTTGCTAAGACATCAGAATCTGACTTATCAGAGATATTAATCAAGATAATGGCGACGATAGCGAGGGTGATCCCCGCGTACTTATAGAAACTTGCTTCTTCATTAAAATAGACAATACCTAGCATCACAGGAAAGACAAGAGATATCTTCTGAAAGATACTTGTCACGACCATACCCACTTTCTGAATCGTGAATGCATTGACATTAAAAAATGTAATAAAAAGAAAACTCAAAAATAAAGCATAAGGAAACCAAGGCGTATCTATGGTATCTGTAGAAAATGGCAGTGCTCCCAATATAAGTGTCCCCATGATGAAGCACGTCACATAATTAGTTACTATGGCATATAGATTAGTAATGCCGTATCGAGGCAGCATTCTGAACACTATTGCGATCAGAACATTACATATGATGAGAATGACTATTAACAGATCATTAGATTTTGATTATCAATCAATTAGTAGGAATGCCGTTTTATATATTGATTTTTGCAAAAGGTATTCTTAGCTATATATTTAGAATATCAATAATGTATATTTGCCAAAAATACTGAATTGCTTCAATTGAAGCCTATTATGCAGAGATCGTAATTGGATTATATTTTATGATGATCTCTACGGCACAATATTTAGAAGAAAAAGAAAGATTATTATGACGTTGACGACACTACTTATAAGAATTGCAATAGCAGCGGTTATATTGACATTAGCTATAGGTTTTGGCTTTAAGAAGCATAAGTCTTGGTTGATGACACTACTGCAGAATTTTTGTGGTTTGTTATTTATATTCTCAGGTATGGTTAAGGCTGTAGATCCATTAGGCACAGCATATAAGATGGAGCAATATTTTGAGGCCTTCTATACAACATTCGAAGGGACATGGATGAGTTTTATAGCACCGATGTTTCCTTTTTTAGCTAAGTACGCTGTGGGATTTTCAGTCGGGATGATTGTGTTTGAGATCGTACTCGGTTTGATGTTACTTCTGGGTATGAGAAGCAAGTTGACTGCATGGATGTTTTTAATATTAGTGGCTTTCTTTACAGTACTGACAGGTTTTACATATCTCACAGGTTATGTTCCTGCTGATAATAATTTTTTCGAGTTTGGTCAATGGGCAGAGTTCAACAAGAATAATATGCAGGTCCAAGATTGTGGTTGTTTTGGAGATTATATCAAGTTGGTCCCTAAGACTTCATTTTTTAAAGATGTATTCCTAATGTTCCCAGCGTTCTATTTCTTATTTAGACACAAGGATATGCATCAACTTTTTAATGCCCCGATCAGAAGTATTCTTGTAGGACTGACGACGGTAGGTCTGTTGATTTATTGTTTTTCAAATTTCAAATGGGACATTCCAAAGAATGATTTCAGACCATTTAAGAAAGGTGCTAATATAAGAGAGGTAAGAGAGCAAGAAGAAGAAGCGATGGCTGCAGTGCAGATCACAGCATGGAAGATAGAAAGTCTTGCTACAGGTGAGCAACTGACAGTACCATACGATGAGTATCTAGCCAACTATTCTACTAAATACAGTAAAGACAAATACAAAGTAGTAGATCAAATCAAAGGTGAACCGACTATAGAACCTACTAAGATCAGCGAGTTTGAAATAAGAGACTTAAGAGATAATGATATATCAGACGATATCATATACGGTGAAGGCGCTCATTTCTTAATCGTCAACTACCAACTAAAAAGTAAGCCTGCACGAAGAAAAGAGATGATCAAGGACTCAATTTTTGTTACAGACACAGTAATGGTATTAGATGATCCTACGATGAAAGATTCTGTAATAATTATCAAAAGCCTCGATAGAGTTGAGGATAAAGAAATCACTGTTGTAGATCAGAATTTTAACAAAGATTACTTAAGCACACATATCAACAAATTAAAGCCATTCACAGATGCCGCCAAGGCTAAAGGTATGACCGTAAGAATGGCGATAGGCAAATCTGATCCAGACGTGATTAGAGAATTTGATAAAGCCACGGGGCTCGGTTTAGAATATGGAACTGCTGATGATATACTTCTTAAAACAATTGTAAGGTCTAATCCAGGTGTGGTCTTATGGAAGGACGGTGTGATCTTAGATAAGTGGCATATTAATAAGTTGCCAGACTTCAGTGCCGTTGCAGCGGAGTATGGCTTATAGGGTTCATATTAACGAGATAATAAAAATCAATTAAAGCAGAACTTCCGTTTCGTTTATTTCGTTTGTATATTGTAATCGAAAATATAACTATGGAAGCTATAATTGGAAAAATCTCTAAAGCAGATCAAAAGATTGCATTAAGTTCTGTAGAGTCTTTGAAGAAGAATAAAGTACTTAAAGGTTCTACAATTAATATTGAGATAAATGATTCAGGAGAGTCTATCGCAATACCTCGAAAGGCTTTTAAGCTACTAACTGAAGTGCTAAAAAATATGGCGGCAGGCAACTCCGTAGCTCTCGTTCCATCTAATGATGAAATATCAACACAAGTAGCTGCAGATATTCTTAATGTTTCGAGACCCCACCTTATAAAGTTATTAGAATCACGAAAAATCCCACACCATAAAGTAGGTACTCACAGAAGATTGAAAATAAATGATGTTATCATTTATAAGGATGAGCAACGAAAACTTCAAAGAAAAAAGTTAAACCAACTTACAGAGCAAGCTCAGGGGCTTAATATGGGTTATTCATGAGTCAAAGCAAAGTAACTAAGATTCTTTTAGATGCTAATGTTTTATATCCTGCGCCCATTCGAGATCTTTTATTGAATATTGCATGTCAAGGATATTGTTATCCTAAATGGAGTGGTGATATTCATAGAGAGTGGAGCACAAATTTGCTTAAGAATAGACAAGATATTAAGCCGAGGCAATTAGAAAGAACTATACTTCTGATGAATGAAGTCTTTTCTGATGCTAATGTCCGGGGACTGATACCATCATCAAGAAATCAAAAAAGAGCTTGGAGTTATGTATACATAGTTATAATGTTTTGCTACTATAATGAAGTAACATATCGTAAAGCAAAAGATGGTAAGAAGCGCCTTGAAGACGGGATTTAATTATTTGTATAAGCTTATTAAGACTTAGATTCAAGACACCACCAATAAGCTTTGGCTCCAAAAAATAACTGAAAAAAGAAACCAAAGCATAAAGTAAGTATTAATATGCTTGGGATGCCTTCAAAGTCTCTAATTATAATGTGCAATGAAAAGAAGCTAAATATAATATTAGCAGAGGACAGTAGGCAAGGCGCCATCACGTTCAAAGGAAAAGTAAATTTGTGAATCCATTTTCTCCAAATAAAACATAGGAACACACTTGACCCACACCACATAATGAGGAATATGAATAAATCGACAGTAACCACTAATCTTAAACTATGTTAGCTATTGTTTTAACTGCAAATATAGCAACGAAAATAAGAGTCATTACGCCAAGTACAATTGATACTTTAACTTCTAATGGATAATTTATGTTGTTCTTTACTTTCATTAATAGTGAGATTAGATGACTTATATTGTTCTAAATATATAGTAATTACTATATCAGTATATGATTTTTAACACTTTTATTTATCAAAGTGTTCCTTGCACTACTAAAATAACTAATTTAAATAGTTAACTGTAAGTACTAAAGCTATATTTCACTCTTCATACTTGATCTTAGCATTTTTATTAAATATTAGATCCATTACTAACCAATTACATAAATGATTGTCCTCTATACAATATTAGCGGCGATAATCGCATTGATACTCTACGTCAGATATCATCCAATATTCGGAGGTCGCATAAGTGCTGATGAGCAATCCCGATTAGAACAATCACCCAACTACAGAAACGGTGCTTTCAGAAACTTGAGTAGGTCTCACATACTAATGTCAGGCTCTAAAGTGCCAGAATTAATCAAAGAAAAAGTCAATAACAGAAAAGCTCAAAAGCCTAAACAAAACATCGATCTTATTCCATTCGATAAAGCATCCTTTCTCTCAGGTGATAAGCCTAAGTTTATCTGGTATGGACATTCTACACTTCTTTTTAGAATAGGAGGATTGACGATATCCGTAGACCCTATGTTCGGAGATGACGTGATACCGATGTTACCGATGAGTAGAAAAAGATTCTCTAAAGGCATTCCTGATGTGATCGATAAGTTGCCGCCTATAGATGTTGTTTTGTTGACGCATGACCATTATGATCATTTGGACTATGGATCTATAAAGAAGATAAAGTCAAAAGTAAAACACTTCTACGGACCATTAGGTATTGCTCGACATCTTATACGTTGGGGAGTAGAGGCTTCGAGAATAATAGAGTTAGATTGGTATGATAAGATAGAGGTATCCGATGTTGAGATAACATTTACGCCATCTAAACATTATGCGGGGAGAAACTTGTCAGATAGAAATCAAGCTTTGTGGGGTGGATGGATTATCAAATCAGAGCAATTGGCGACATACATTACAGGTGATGGTGGTTATGCACAGGAGTTCAAAAAGATGGGAGAGAAGTATGGTCCATTCGATTGGTGCTTTGCGGAGTGTGGTCAGTACAATGCACTATGGAGAGATAATCACATGTTCCCAGAAGACAGTGCTCAAGCTGCTATCGATAGTCGAGCTAAGTATGCTATACCGATTCATTGGGCAGGATTTGTATTGGCTATGCATCCATGGAAGGAGCCTGCGGAAATCTTTACTGATAACTTATTAGATAGTGAGGTGCAAGCATGTGTGCCTCGAATAGGCGCCATAGTCGAGTTAGGCAAAGAGTCTGATGAGAGTAATGATTGGTATAAAAGTGTAGAGTAGACGACTCTTTAAATGAGTTTTATGCTTATTTTATAACGAGCTTATTTTTTAATCCTTCCTTAACACTATAATTTCTCCCTAATCTGTTATTACCTTGAAGTGATTTTTAGACGTAGGTTAAAATTATTTTGACTACTTGGAATACAAATCGATATAAAATCTCATTTTCATAGCCGTAGCTATGGGATTAAATTTCATGAAGAGTTGTCTTTCAATGAGTTGCAAAGGAATTGACATATGTTTTTAAATCAATTCATTAATCAACTAAAAACATACATAGATGAATAAGATATTGATACTAATTTCGCTTTTTACATTAAGCGCATTCACATCGCAAGCACAATTTGGTAAACTCTTGGATAAAGGCAAAGAAATGATCAGTGGCACTGCTGGTTCAGGAGATATCGCAGGCGGGCTAAAGGAAGCGTTAAATGTAGGCGTCGATAATGCTGTAAAATCATTGTCAGCAGAAGACGGTTATATGGAGTCTCCTTATAAAATTCTAATCCCCGAGGAAGCTCGTAAAGTAACTTCTAAAGTTTCTAAAGTACCTGGATTTCAAAATGTAGAATCTGACCTCATCGCTAAGATGAACGAAGCAGCAGAAATTGCAGCCAAGAAAGCTACACCTATATTTATCAATGCAATCAAGCAAATGTCATTTAAGGATGCAACGAATATACTCATGGGTGACAATGATGCAGCAACTCGATACCTTGATAAGACATCAAGACAGCAACTCTATGCAGAGTTCATGCCTGTAATACAGAAAGCATTAGATGAAGTGAATGCGAGAGAATACTGGCAGTCAGCAGTCAATGCATATAATAAGATCCCATTTACATCTAAGATGAATCCAGAACTTGATGATCACGTGAACAATAAAGCCCTCGATGGCATGTTCCAGTTGATACAGAAAAAAGAAGAAGGTATAAGAAACGATAAAAATCTTAGAACTTCTCCGCTATTAAAAGAGGTGTTTGCTCAGCAGGACAAATAAGAGAAGAATTTTTAATAACATGAGATTGGATGCTCGCAGCGACTTTGGTTGCTGTGAGTTTTTTTGCTTTAGATGTTTAATTACTCTATTCTACTGGTTCTGGTAAAAAGCCTTTTATGATCATAACTATGCCTATGAATGGTAGTACATAGAAGAGTCTATCTATCGTAACAAATAGTACACCTGTAAGAAGAATAAGACCTATTCCACTCATGATAGTTAGCATCCGGCCGCCTCCGCTGCTTTTTTGTTTGAGTGAATGCATTTGAGCTATGTGTTCTGCTGCCTTATCTGCGGACAAAAACCTTGTATCAGTTTGTTCAAATACTTCTTCTGGAGTAACTCCAGCTTTAATCAGCTGTCTTATCTTTTGCTTCTCATTTATAGCGATGCCCCTAGTTCCTTTGTTGATAAGTTGACTAAGAACATCATCGTCTAATAATTTAAATTCTTCGGCACCGTGAATAGGCTTATCAGCTATTAAGTACTCTTTAATTTTTGGATGATACTTTTCTCCGATTATATTTCTTGCACTTACAATGATTTTATCTATATCACTTTCGTATATGTCTTTTGATTTTAGATCAGATTTAATCTGGTCTAATTTTATCATATTTTGTAGTTCTTCAGCTACACGTTCTGCGTGCTTGATTTTCGTCTTGTAGTCCATAGGAAGTTGATTTTTTATTAATAACACCAACAATACAATCAAGTTAGAACTATAAGGAAAATTTTATACGATTTATTTTAAAGTCAGTAAGTCTAACTGAAGATCACTCGCTGAGTATAGACCACCATGGTTTCATGATAATAATTTGAAGTCATAGACTTCAAAGAACGAGTGTCGTATTCCCCTGCAAGTTATATCACTAAGTATATTTAAGGTTCGATTTAGAGATTTTAAATGACTTAAGAAGAACTAAATAATTCGACTGTAATTCTTTCCTGTATATCTTACAGTAATTCTTGTTTGAATACAGAGTCTTTAACACATTAAAATTAAAGTATGAATCATATATATAAATTAACATCAGATGAATATCAACAAGTTAAATCTGGTAGGAAATTATTTTTCTTAAAAAGAGATGGTAAAAAGTATACAATCGGTGATGAATTACATTTAAGGGAATGCAAAAATACTTATACCTATACTGGCAAAATAATCATAGCAGAAGTATTAGGAATATTGTTAGATATAGATCATCGAGGGCTTAAGAAAGGTTATTGCGTTTTGAGTATTAGAGTAACAAAGGTTTTTGAATAGCAGCACTTTACCTGGATTCATGTTTTTGAACTTCGAGGATGCTAAAAATTATCTTCTCCGTTATTTGATTTTTCAACTTCAAATCAATATCTATTAGTTTTTATACTTTTCTCAAATTTAAGATTTGATATCACTCAAACAAAGGCGCAGCCTATGATCAACAATGTAGGAGAATGTAAGTGAAGCCAAGCCTCTGTCAAATCATTGTGGGCGGCGGGAGCGGCACAGTGTGTGGCCTTTGATTTGACTTGATCTCCTGCCTGCCGGTAGGCGGGTTTGTCTCTTTTTCATCAATGGAAAAAGAGAATTGTGTTAAGTATTATATTATCAGTAAGGATCAAATTATGTTAAGTTAACAAACAAGAAAAATGAGTTATTAGCTGTTTTTTCTACTTAACTAAAATCATGTGGGTGCTATATGGTTTCGTTATTTGAGATTGTCCAAATAAAATGTTTAGTGAATCTTGTTTCAGGTTTTTTATGCTCACTTGGTAGTCATTGCTTATTACATCAGGGTAAAGATTATTATGAATTACAGCGCCTTTCAAGTCGATCCATCTTGCGCCCAAAAAATTTCTTTTCAAATCAAATCGTCCCGACTTCTTGGATTCAAGGGTAGTAATTGTATAAGTATTGTCGGGCCTGAAAATCATTTCAATTTTGGGTTCTGTAGATTTCCATTCTCCAGTTAACAAGTCTTGGTCAGTCCAACTACGAATAAATAAAATGTAGAGAACAACCAGTACTGTTATCGCTATCAATTTTTTCAAATAGTTATTTGTTTTTAAGTAAAAATAGCATTCCTTATAAGAAGTTAAAGGGCAAGTCTAAAGGAATGCTTAGCTAATGTTTATTATCAAATGGAATTGTGGAAGCTAAAATTGTCTCTGGGAATCGATAAGTAATTTAATACGTATAAATAGAAGGATTTTCAAAAGCCACTGACCCTACTTTGTCGCCTAATCCCCATCCAATAAAATCTTCAAAAAAACTTCCTTTCCTCCCTTTGCACTTTAATTTCTTTCTCTATATTTGAGCTTAATTGTATTTAATCTAAATAAGAATAAGCAATGGTGAATAGAACGAAATTTGGATTTTTAGGCCTTTTTTGCACCTTTTTGATGGTTTCTTGCAGTAATAATCTTGATATTAATACGAATATTGAGAATCCTGCCACTTATAGTTTTGCGAGAGATGGCGTATCTACAGTATCATTTTCAGGACAGTCTACTCGTATAGGAATGGCTACAGAATTGATAGAAGGCATGTTGGATATTAATAGTACAGAATCATTGCTTTTAGAGATGTATACTAATGAGACAGCTACAGGTGGAGACGCTGTTCCTTTCAGTAATCCTGAGTATAATGCATCTACAAAAAGTGTGAAATCAAAAGTCGCAGCTTCACAAGACTTCTTCTCAAGTAATACTGCAGAATCTGCAATTATCAAAGCAGAGATTCAGTCTTGGGTGACAGATCAAGTAACTGAAGTATTCCCAAATGAAAATGTATTAGCTGAGGTAGGTGTAGCAGGACAGATAGCTGATGGGACTTCTGTAAGGTATGTGAATGCCCAAGGATTAGAATATAATCAAGCTGTTGCTAAGTCTCTTATCGGTGCTTTAATGATAGATCAGATATGTAACAATTACCTAAGTCCTGCGATATTAGACGCCGGTAATAATGTTACAGATAATGACAGCGGTGTTGTTGATGGCAATAATTCTTACACGACTATGGAGCATAAGTGGGACGAGGCTTATGGTTATCTATTTGGTGCAGCTACAGATACAAGTAATCCATTAACGACATTAGGTGAAGATGCATTTCTTAATAAATATTTGTCCAGAGTTGAAAATGATTCCGACTTCACAGGAATTGCTGCTGAAGTCTTTGACGCATATAAGTTAGGTAGAGCAGCGATAGTTGCTGGATATTATGATGTGAGAGATCAGCAAGCTGAGATTATCAGAGAGAAGTTATCAGAAGTTATAGCTATAAGAGCGGTCTATTATCTACAACAGGGTAAGCTTGCATTATCTAATTCAGATTTCGGGGGAGCATTCCATGACCTCTCTGAAGGCTTTGGTTTTATATACAGTTTAAGATTTACAAGAAAATCAAATAGTACTGAGCCATATTTCACTAAAGAAGAAGTTGATGGATTCATGACTACTCTTACAGAGGGTAATGGATTCTGGGATATCAATGCTGAAACTTTAGACGAGATATCAGAAACAATTGCGTCCAAATTTAGTTTCACTGTAGCTCAAGCGGCTGAATAACAAATGTCGAATATGAAATCAATTACATCAATTATTATACTCTTTTCTTTAGGCCTATTTGTTTTCATTTCTTGTGGAGACACTGAGGAGCCTATGGAGTTGATCACAGATCGATTTGACAGGCAAGTTATGTTGACCGATTGGGCTGATATGATTATCATTCCTGCATTAGAATCTTACAACTCTGCAGTATCACAACTTGTAGCTGATAAAGAAGCATTTGTTAATGATCGAAGTGATGATAACTTACAAAAACTAAGAGAAGGTTACATCGCTGCTTATATGGCATTGCAGCAAGTCTCAATGTTTGATATAGGAAAAGCTGAAGAGATCAGATTAAGAAATTACACTAATATCTATCCGACTGATGTCGCTACCATTGATAAAAATATAGTAACTCAAAGTTATAACTTAGAGCTGCCATCTAATTATGATGCACAAGGCTTTCCAGCGTTAGATTATATGCTGTTTGGAATGGGAGAGAATAATGTAGAAATTCTTTCCTCCTTCGCTGATGATAATACGCTCGCATATCTTGATGACCTTGTTACGAGATTACACAGTTTATCAGAGATTGTATTAGAAGATTGGAAGTCAGGCTACAGAGCCACATTTATCAATAACAGAGGTGCTTCTGGCACAGCTACAGTAGATAAGATGGTCAATGATTTTCTATTCTACTATGAGAAGTTTCTACGTGCAGGTAAGATAGGAATACCGGCAGGTGTATTCTCTGGTAACCCTATATCTAATGCAGTAGAAGCACCATATTCTAAGATCTATTCTAAAGCTTTATTCTTAGAAGCATTCGGAGCAGTACAGGACTTTTTTGTAGGTAAAAGCTTTGATGGCAATAGCCAAGGAGAAAGTCTCGAATCATATTTAATCTATATGCAAGAACAGAACAATACTGCAGATATCGCATCTCAGATATTAGATCAATGGACCGAAGCTGAAGCTACAGCTGATCAACTATCTGATAATCTCAACGAGCAAGTCATCACTGATAATAATAAGATGCTCAGTACTTATGATGAGCTACAAGAAGCAATCGTATCACTTAAGGTAGACATGATGCAATCACTTAATATACAAGTCGATTATGTAGATGCTGATGGTGATTGATCTTAATGCTAATTCAGAATTACATACAAAGACAAACAAAGGCTGCCTCATTGGCGGTCTTTCGTTTTTTATTTGGGCTTATCATGGCTGTGAGTGTTGTCAGATTTTGGTACAATGGATGGATAGAAGATCTGTATTTATTACCACGGTCTCACTTTCATTATACAGGGTTTGAATTTATTAATGTACCCGGTCAGTGGCTGTACTTGATATTTAGTATCTGCTTTCTTGCGGCTATAGGCGTATCGGTAGGCTGGAAATATAGAATGTCTATTATACTTTTCTTTCTCAGCTTTACCTACATAGAGTTGATAGATAAGACGACTTATCTAAATCATTATTACTTTGTATCTGTCGTGAGTTTTCTCATGATTTTTCTACCAGCTCATGTGAGTTATTCTGTAGATGCATTGCGTGATAAGGCAATTAGGTCAGAGTACATACCACAATGGACAGTTGATATCATTAAGCTTATGCTCGCTATCGTATACATCTATGCGGGCCTTGCTAAGCTTAATTATGATTGGATGTGTAATGCTATGCCACTGGCTATATGGTTACCGACTAAGTTTGACGTGCCGCTGATTGGATCATTGATGCATGAGAGATGGATACATTATGCATTCAGTTGGGGTGGTGCTTTATATGATCTGTCTATCGTGTTCTTATTGTTATGGAGTAGGACGCGTATCCTGGCATTTGCTTTAGTTGTCATATTTCACGTGTTGACGAGGATGCTGTTTCCGATAGGAATGTTTCCGTACATTATGATAGCTGGGACGATGATTTTTTTTACTGCTTCTTTCCATGAGAGGTTTATGGATTATATTGTTAAATACCTGCCTGTAGATGTAGATATATTTAAGAATAGAATTAGTTACGGCAATAATCGGTTTAGCAAAATTGTGACGTATATTCTTATTGGGTTCATGGTATTCCAGTTCTTATTTCCACTTAGACATTTTTTACTTACTGATAACGTCTACTGGACTGAGCAAGGCTATCGGTTTTCGTGGAGAGTGATGCTGATGGAGAAGACAGGCTACGCCAATTTTAAAATTGTCAATGCTGAGACGAAGAAGCGCTTCTATGTACAGAATGAGGATTTCCTTACACCACAACAACAGAAACAGATGTCGACCCAAGCTGACCTCATATTAGAGTATGGACAGTTTCTCGGCGGCCATTTTGCATCACAGGGTTATGAGCATATTGAAGTCTATGTAGAAAGCTATGTATCTCTAAATGGTCGGCCTAATCAACCATACATAGATCCTGAAGTTAATCTTATGGATGTTACTTACCGCGAGTTATGCCAGAACCATATTGAAAAATTGAATGAGTAAGTTTTCTGTATACATATTATTTTTACTGTTCTTAATTGCTGGAGCTGACAGCTATTCTCAGAATACACTGACGGGTAATGTATTGATGCAGAAAGACTTATCGCCGATAAAAGATGTAGAGATTTATCACTATCAATCTGGCAATACATTTTATACAGATAGCGAAGGTCAATTTACAATTGAGGATATTAATTCTGGGAAGCATGTTTTTACATTATTCTCTATTGGGCTCCGGCCATATAACGATACACTTACTATCAGTGAAAGTATGGAGTATACTTTCTTAATGTCAGAATGGAATTACAATCTCGATGCCATAGATATCACTTCTGCAAAAGAAGAACTATTCGCCACAAGGCAATTAAATGATATAGAAGGGACTTCGATATATGCTGGTAAGAAATCTGAAGTCGTCATCTTAGATATGATCAAAGGCAACCTTGCTCAGAATAACAGTAGGCAGATATACGCTCAAGTGTCAGGGCTCAATATCTATGAAGGTAGTGATGGTGGCTTGCAATTGAATATCGGAGGTAGAGGACTCGATCCTAATAGGACATCTAATTTTAATACACGTCAGAATGGATATGATATCAGCGCTGATGTCTTAGGTTATCCTGAGAACTATTATACACCGCCATCAGAATCATTATCAGAAATACGTATTGTGAGAGGTGCCAGCTCATTACAGTATGGAACCCAGTTTGGAGGATTAATAGATTTCAGGATAAGGAGGATCCCATCTTACAAGAAAGTCCAAGTCATCACTAATCAAACTGTAGGCTCTTTCGGTGCATTCAGCAGTTTTAATTATCTCGGTATTAATAAAGGGAAGGTCTCTGTAAATGGATTCTACAATTATAAGAGAGGTAATGGCTATAGAGATTTTTCTGGCTACAATGCTCACAACGCATTCATTTCTCTCGATTACCGTATTAGTAAATCTACAGATATCACGCTGGAGTACACACATTACAATTACTTGGCGCAGCAAGCCGGTGGACTAACGGATCTACAGTTTCAGAATACGCCACAATTAAGTACACGTGAGAGAAATTGGTTTGATGTCAATTGGGATCTCTTCAGTATGCGTATTACTCATAAGATAGGTAATGCGAATCTATTCACACTCAATATTTTTGCACTTGATGCATCGAGAAAGTCAGTAGGGTATAGAGGTAATCCTGTTATTCTTAATGAGAACCCTATTACGTCTATAGATGAGCAAGATGCTGATGGCAATTATATATCACCGCGTGATCTGATCATAGGAGAATTTAATAACTATGGTGCTGAGATGAAATTCTTAAAACACTACGATATCTCCACAAAGAAATCTGTATTCTTAATAGGAACCAAGTATTATAAATCCGATAATCGTTCTACGCAAGGAGCTGGATCTATAGACAAAGATGCTGATTTTAGATTGAATGATAATCTATATGGTGATTATCCCAATCAATCAAATTTTAGATTTCCTAATTTTAATTTATCAGCTTTCGCTGAGAATATATTTTATTTATCAGATCGATTATCTGTTATTCCTGGAGTAAGATTAGAATATATCAAGACAGAATCTATAGGTGAATACAATCAAGTCGTATTCGACAATGCTGGTAATGCTATCGCTAACAATCAGTTCTCTGATGATAAAGTGTTATCAAGAAAATTTGCTTTAATGGGCCTTGGTTTTAGCTATAAGCACAATGCCGCATTACAGTTAGTGGTTAATTTGTCTCAGAATTATAGGTCAGTTACTTTTAATGATATCAGAGTGGTCAGTCCAACATTTATAGTAGATCCTGATATTAGTGATGAGAGAGGATATACTGCTGATGTCGGATTAAAGGGACGCTTAGATAAAGTGCTATCGTATGATGTTACACTATATTCTGTGTTATACAATGATCGCATCGGTATCATATTAGATGATCGTGCTAATCGTGTAAGGAAGAATATAGGAAAGGCCATTATTGCAGGTACAGAATCTTTAGTCAATATAAATCTATCACGCTGGATATCTCCAGTAGATAGGAATTATAATATCAACCTATTCACCAATGTAGCTTATACTTATTCTCAGTACTTGGATTCTGATGAAAATAATGTTGTCGGTAAGACAGTAGAATTCATTCCTACGATCAATATTAAGACAGGGATAAATTGCAGTTATAAAACTGTCCAGCTATCATATCAGTTCAGCTATTTATCTCGCCAGTATACTGATGTACAGAATTCAGAGTCAGCAATTGCAGGAGATAATAGGAGCGGTATAATAGGTACCATACCTTCATATGCCATATCAGATCTTAGTCTGACGGTAGATTTGGGTAGCATTCAGATAGGAAGTGGTATCAATAATCTATGGAATAGATCTTACTTTACGCGGCGAGCGACAGGATATCCAGGGCCCGGTATCATTCCTTCTGACCCAGTAACATATTACATGACATTAAGTTATCGCCTGAATTGATAAGTATTGTCACTCTAATTTTGCATTTATTGTGAAAATTGATCGACTTATTAGGCTTGCTTCCTTACATTTATAGGACTAAGAATAAAGTGTAATCTATGATTCAGCAGGTTTTATTTGTTGTGGTGTTATCCATTGTTGGTTATTTGGCTTATCGATCATATGGTCATGTGTATCAAGCTATCAAGTTAGGCAAGCCAGAAGAAATCAAAGGAGATGCAGGTACGCGGTGGAAGAATGTCCTTCTTGTAGCCTTTGGTCAGAAGAAAATGTTTAAGCGTCTTATTCCAGCGGTGTTGCATTTATTTATCTATGTCGCATTCTTATTTACACAGATAGAGTTGATAGAAATTATTATTGATGGCATCTTAGGTCAGCATCGATTTTTTGCCTCTGCACTCGGAGGACTGTATACTTTGATTATTAATACGATAGAATTTCTATCTCTTGGAGCATTGATAGCGACGATTATTTTCTTAGCGAGGCGTAACTTATTTAAGGTACCTCGATTTGTGATGCCAGAGATGAAAGGTTGGCCTTCATTAGATGCTAATAATATCTTGTATGCAGAGATCGTTCTCATCATCGCTATATTCACTATGAATGGTGCTGATGGATTGCTACAGAATATAGATCCAGAGCATTATCCAGCAACGGGGCATTTGGTTCTTAGTTCTATTTTCGGTAGTGCTTTTTTTGGAGGTCTATCGGAGTCGACTCTGCATATACTTGAGCGAGTAGGCTGGTGGGCACATATATTGGTTGTCTTTGGATTTTTATTATACCTGCCTATCTCTAAGCACTTACATATCTTATTGGCATTTCCTAATGTCTATTTCTCTAATCTTAAGTCACGTGGAGAGATGAAGAATATGCCTGAGATTATGAATGAAGTGAAGTCTATGATGGGGCTTGTAGAAGATACAGGTGGAGAGATGACAGATGAGTTGCCTGATTTTGGTGTGAAAGATATATTTGGATTATCATGGAAGAATATCTTAGACAGCTACACATGTACTGAATGCGGTAGATGCAGTAGTGTATGTCCTGCGAGCCAGACGGGCAAGAAATTATCTCCTCGTAAGATCGTCATGGACGTAAGAGATAGAACATCAGAAGTCGCCGCAGCCATCAAGGATAAGAAATATGATGCGACAGGATATGATGACGGTAAGTCATTATTTGATTATATCAGTGACGAAGAACTCTTCGCCTGTACTACATGTAATGCATGTGTAGAGGCATGCCCTGTGATGATTAATCCATTAGAGCCTATTCTTGAGTTACGTAGATATAGAATATTGACAGATTCTGCAGGACCTGCTGACTGGACGCCGATGTTTACAAGTCTTGAGAATACTGGTGCTGTATGGCAGATGCCTAATGAGAGAATAGAGTGGGCTAAAGGATTAGAGACAGAAAAAGAAGTTTAGTAAAGTCATTATTTGACACAGAAGTTTTTTTGAAAGAGTAGGCTTGTTTGGCCTTAGCCATTTTAGCTAAATCAATTATTTATAACGTTAAAAACAATGGCCTGTTTGACGACTGTAAGGAGGAGTTGGCGCTTGTTTAGTTATCAATGATTTATTTGGCGTTAAGAAATGGGTAAAGCCTTGAATTCTTTGTTTCGTTTCTTTTTCAAGAAAGAAATGAAAGCCTGCCGGCGAGGCAAAATGCCAAATGAATTTATTTTATTTATGAATAACAAACTCTCTTTGAGTAATTTATTAATTAAGAATTATAAAAAAAATACAAAGTGAAGGTATATACATTAGCAGAATACGCAACGATGGATACAGAGCCAGAAATTTTATTCTGGGTAGGGTGTGCAGGAAGTTTCGATCCACGTGCACAGAAGATCACACAATCGCTAGTAAAGATTTTGCATCATGCAGGTATCAAGTATGCCGTACTCGGTAACGAAGAGTCGTGCTCAGGAGATCCTGCAAGACGTGGTGGTAATGAGTTTATATTCCAGATGATGGCACTACAGAATATCGAGACGATGAAGATGTATAATGTCAATAAAATTGTCACAGCATGCCCACATTGTTTTAACACACTTAAGAATGAGTATCCCGAGCTTGGAGGAAACTATGATGTCGTTCATCACACACAACTCATCCAGACGCTCTTAGATGAAGGGAAGATAACTATTAATGATGGTGCTTTCGCAGGTAAGAAAATCGCTTATCATGACTCGTGTTATCTCGGTCGTATTAATGATATCTATGAGTCACCACGTAAGATCCTCAACAAAATGGATGCTACTATTGCAGAAGCACCACGTAATAGAAAGAATGGATTCTGCTGCGGTGCCGGTGGTGCACAAGTCTTTAAGGAAGAAGAGGAGAGCAGTACAGAAACTAAAGTCAACCACGAACGTGTAGAAGAACTCCTTACAGAAAAGCCAGATATCATAGCTGCTAATTGCCCTTACTGTATCCTTATGATGGATGATGGTGTCAAAGCCAAAGGCAAGGAAGATGTTATGGTCTACGATATCTCAGAATTGATTGTACAGGCTAATGATTGGTAGGCAGTTATAAAAATTGAGGTTACGGTAGATGCGGTTGATGTAGAATGTCCGTAGTATTGATTTTAAAAATAATGTATCCCAACAAAAAAAAGACCCATCAAAACTGACGGGCCTTATAACTTAGAATTTTAAGCTTGTATTATGTCAATTGGACATTTACTGCATTTAATCCTTTTTGTCCTTCCTCAACCTCGAAAGAAACTTTGTCTCCTTCGTTGATTTCAGTGCCATTTAATCCATTTATGTGAACAAACACATCTTTGCCACCATCATCTGGTGTGATGAATCCATAACCTTTTTCGTCGTTGAAAAATTTAACTGTACCGTTACTCATTGTATATGTATATATAATTATAAAAAATAGGCGGGATACTTTAATTAACATCCCTACCACAATATAACAAACGCCACCTCTCTTGTTTTAGTTTCATTATTCTTGTAATTGTATGAAATAATTTCTCACTGATCATAGAATGTGAAGAAGGAGTGAATTCCCAATCGCTTTATTTAGTTATGTCATTAGTTTCTATTTCATATCTTAGATATATGAAGCATATCTTATTTGTTGTACTGATAAACACTTTGAGCTTTGGATTCCTTAATGGCCAATCTGAGACTTTTGAGATTATACCAGATTTTTATAAGACAAATAATGGCTTTACGACAAATGAAATTCAGCATGAATCATCTGAAAAGGAATTGGAGTTTATAGGCTTATCTTGTTATCATTTTGATAGTAGTGATATAGAGATATACTATAGACTGAAAATTGAAGAGCAATGGTCGGCATGGGTGAGTTTTGAAAAGCAACATGAGTTCGTAGAAGCCAGCCGATCTGCTTATCAAGCGAAGCCTCTACAAATTTCATTTTCTTCTATTCAATTTAAGACAGTTCAAAAATTAAGTACGCCATTGACTGTGAGATTTTTCATTGCAGCAAAGGATAAGAAGGATAGCTCTCAAGGTGTTGAAAAATCTCTTAATTGTGATATGCCCGATGTCTGTGACCGTACTTGCTGGTGCCCAATTTGCCCTATCGATAATACACCAGAATTTACAGAGCCGACACATCTAATTGTCCACCATTCTGCAGGCAATAATCAAAGTAATAATTTTGGAACCATAGTAGAATTTATATGGGATCTTCATACAAAAACTAACGGGTGGGATGATATAGGCTATAATTGGCTGATAGATCCTAACGGCGTCTTATACGAGGGTAGAGGAGATAATCTTCAAGGTGCACACTTCAGTTGCCTCAATGAAAATACAGTAGGTATATGTGTTATCGGTGATTATACTGTGGTAGAACCATCGGAAGCGGCATTAAGTACTCTTGTCAATGTGTTAGCTTATGAGGCGACAGAGCATGATATAGATATCGAAGCGCAATCTTATCACGTCACTGGAGAATTTGACTTAGATAATGTTGCGGGGCATCGTGATAGCAGTGGATCAGAGAATGCTTGTTCTACTACTGCATGTCCTGGAAATAGTTTCTACCCTATGTTAACTGATATAAGAGTGCAGGTTGCAGAGTTAGCTTGCTATAACAATGAGCTTAGTTCTACAGAATCTAATAATGTTGATGGTATTAATGTTTTCCCTAATCCAATACAAGATGATCTATTTGTTGAATCTGAAAATCAGGAATTGCATTCTTTTGAGATTGTAGATGTAATTGGAAGGTCTATTGGAACTGTGTATTCAGGCAAGTCTAATGATCTAAGCCATTTGCCGAAAGGCACATATTTTCTTCTTGCTAAAGGGGAAGTAGTTCGGAAGCTTATTAAGGATAGATAGTGTAAATAAAAATACATGTTACAGTTCTTCTATAATATCAGAGAAGACTTCCTGATCGATAACATGCGTCCCTTCGAATAACTTAAATTGAAACCCTAATTTGTTATCAGCTATGAACGTCTCAAGTTTTTCTTTATGCTTAGTTGTAAGATATTCGTCTTTGTTACCTATGCAGAAGTATTTATGTTGGATACTATTGAGATAAGGGAGCATCTCGTTGTAATCTAATTCTGGCGGAAATTCTCCTGCCCAATTTATTACACTATGGAAGGGGAGACGACTGTGGTGGATATAGCGCCACATCGTAGAAGTCCCTTGTGAGAATCCTAATATATTAATTTTCTGATGAGGCTTCATTGCTGCGATAATAGGCGTCATGACTTGTGAGAGATATGCGATATAATCTGTAATCTCATCTAAGCGATGTTCTTGTGTCATCCATGTAGCACCTACAAAGTTGGGCTGTCTTCTGACATAATGCTTAGATATCGCCTCAGGGGCGATGAAGAAATGCTTGTCTATATCTACATTCTTAAATCTTGCTATCATGCGAGAAGCTAACTGACCATAACCATGTAAGAGGAGCCAGATATGGCCCGCTGACTTTATCTCATTGCCTAAGGTATAGTAATGCGCAGTCCTTTCTATTTTGATGCTGTGTTCTGTAGGCTGCATAGAGATCTTTTATAGAGATTATTTTAGATCGTCTGTCATGTCATCAAGCTCGTCGATATTCTTATAGTTTTTTTTGACATACTTGAGATCCTCTTGTTCGAGCATAATGTCATCTTCATCGAGTTTGAAGTTGCGTTCTTCCTCTGACAGCTTAGGTTCCACGTCTATAACTTCAGGTTCTGGTCTACGATTAGATCTTTCTTGACGCTGCGGCCTCTGATTTTGAGGTGTATTCCACCCTTTTTGCTTGTCCTTTTTCTTCCACATTTTGGTCACTTGTCTAAGGATCAATGGCCCAAACATAAATAGTAATTGTCTGACTAATCTGTTCATTTTTTTGCTGTTGTTTGTATTTAGACGTAAAAGTCCTTTTGATGTCTCGATAATTATAAAGACTTTTTAGTTCAAATACCAATTTAGTATTAGTTTAGTTGATTACATAGATAGAATCGTTATTATATCTCTTGATTTGACATAGAACATAGAGATTTCTTTTCTGGGCTTATTAATGTTTTATTAGAGGACTTTCTTAAAATTCTCTGAGTTATTTATTTATCGGGAGGTATTACTGACTACAACATAGAATTATTTATAATAGATGAAACGAATATTACTATTTCTTGTACTTATAATAGTTGCCTGTAATTCTGATAATGGAAAATCAGTTCTGACCTCTAATGGCAATCTGATTCTACCTCAGTGGGCTAAGGCTGCCAATATATATCAGGTCAATATAAAGCAGTATACGAAGTCAGGAACGCTTAATGCGTTTAATGCTCATATCCCTCGCCTCAAAAAAATGGGCGTAGACATATTGTTACTTACGCCGGTGCAGCCTATTAGTGTAAATGGTAAGTCCAAAAGTAACCTGGGCTCTCCATATGCAGTAAGTGATTACACTGCAGTCAATCCAGATTATGGCACTATGGATGATCTAAAGTCTCTCGTCGCTCAAGCTCACGAAGTAGATATAAGAGTCATTATGGATTGGTTGCCTAAGGCTACCAGTCGGAATCACTCATGGATAACAGACCATAAAGAATGGTACAATAAAGGTAGCCAAGATCTCAATTATAATAATCAGGATATGAGAAAGGCGATGATCAAGTCGATGGAGTTCTGGTTAGATAAAGCAGATATTGACGGTTTCTGTATAGACGAGGCTGATAAAGTTCCGCAGGATTTTTGGAATCAACTAACGCCTGAGCTTATTGCTGAGAAGAATGATATTCTTCTAATATCAAATTCTAAGGCAGCATCTCATCGTAATGAGAATACACATCATGCGACGTATGGAGATAGCTTCTATGACCTTCTTCTTGATATTACTAAGGGAAAAAAGAGGGCTGCAGATATAGATACTTGGTACGAAAATGATACTACCAAATATAGAAAGGGACTTAATCTTATGTATACTTCTAATCATGAAAAGCATCTGTCATCTGGTGTAGAAATGGAAATAATGGGAGATGCTCATAAGGCTATGGCAGCACTTATATTATCATACGAGGGGATACCGTTAGTATATTCTGGTCAAGAAGAACCACTCAGGCGTCAATTAGAATCTTATAAGAAGGACAATATCAATTTTAAGCGATTAGAGTATGAGAGTTTTTATAAGAAATTTCTTACGCTCAAGCATAGAAATGAAGCTTTATGGAATGGTGCCCATGGGGGTAAGATAGAAAAGCTTATAGATGATAAAGATGTATATGCATTTAAAAGAGAAAAGAATGGTGATGTCTTTATCGGTTTTTTTAATCTATCTAATGAACGACAAGAATTCAAAATTACAGAAGCTGCAGAATTTAACTTGACTGATCGTATGACTAATATGGAAAAGAATTGGCAGAAAGGAATGAGTGCCGCTATGCGACCATGGGAGTTTTATATTTTTTCTAATGTGAAGTAGTGTAAAGTCAATAAGTATTAAGTCATTGATGCGACTATTCGATTCCTCCATCTTTCGGGTATCCACTTTATATAATAATAGCTGGCATAGACAATCAACAAAGGCTCCAATGTAATAACTCTAAATCTATTAACTGGAAAGAATAGTATAAAAATGGCACCGATGATTACTATTATGCTTGGAAGTAGCAGGTGCTCTCTCCAGGAGTCTCTTAGCTTGCGATACAGAAATAGATATCCTGGGATATAGATAGATAGTCCAAAGATAAGGCTAATTAGCCAGTAACTCGTCTTATACTGTCTCCTGTCTAAGCCTGGTAGCAAGAATCTTTCTATACCCACTAATTTTAGATTTAGGTATTTTGCCGGATTATTTGTTATCCAATCGAAAGCGATTTCTTTTCTTAATCGGTCTCTCTCATTGACAGAGAGTTGGTTTATTTTTCCGTGTACTGGGTCTACGTATTCCTTATCAAATACGAATGATGGATCGCAACCGAATGCAGAAAAATCTCCCAATTCGCCAGCTCTTTTGATTAAGCAATCATAAGTATTGTCACTATGTCCTAGAAGAAAGAATGAAGCATTTCCATGACTTGATAATGTATAGATATCATGTAGCTTGAGATTGACTAAGCCATGTGGAATTGTATAGAGAAATACGATGCATGGAAAAAGAAATGCATAAAGGAGTTTCCTATTTACAATAAAAATAAAGGAGACAAATGGAATCAACATTAATACATGCGACTTCGTCAATAATGCTATTGCAAAGAATAAAGTAGATAGCATTAATTGCTTGATACTTTGATCTTGTACACACCTAAGAAAGTGAAATACGAAAAATATAAAGTAAGCTTGAAAGCATGTCTCCTGCGTCAATGTAAAATTCAACCACAATGTCAAAGGGTAGAATATATAGATCAGACTTGCAACTATACTTTGCAGTTTGTTGTCAAACAGATGGTCTGTAATCTTATAGATGTATACAGCAGATAAACTAATCAATAAGAATTGATAGGTAACTATTATAGTCTCCCAATAGTCGTATGATATCAATTTAGATAATGCCAAGGTGTAAGAATAGAGTGGGGCAGACAGATATGCTACTATATCAAGATTGTAGTTGCCATTAGTAATCTGAGTACTTAAGATATCGTATCGATGTGCATCTACGAATAATTCGTAGTTATCATATCCTGTGAGATATTTGAAAAGAATTCTTACGACGAGACAGATGAAAAATAACGCATAGATAATACGTCTTTCGGATGGCACAGCATATTTTTTATTAACTCCCACGATTAGGGGCTAAAGGTAATTTAAATCCTAAGTAATCGTAATAGATTATAATTATGATGGATGGTGTGATTCTATCTTTTTACTATTTAGAATTAAAGGATATCTCCTTGCAGTCTATATGAAAAAAAGAAATGGACCGGTCAGAGATTTTAGTCCATTCTTGCTTCCATGATTTCGAATGTATACTCTTGTGAGTAGTCTAAGTACTCGCTCTCAATTGTGAGCTGTCCATCTCCATTAAGTAGGACAGTAGGGAATACGATATCGTAAGATATTTTGGCACCGGGTGGCAGGGTAGCGCTTTCTAATACCCACTCATCTGTGTAGGCGATTTGTGTTTCAATATCTCCTTCGGCAAGGGCATATGATCGATTGTCTTCTATAATATATCCTGTCGCATCAGCAGCATAGACAATCGTACTTAGTGCATCAGAATTTGGTGTAACGGCAACTGATAGTATGCTTAATCCGACACCTAATATATTAGCTGCGTTGTTAGCCCTTTTAGACTTTTTGAGGTTTCTGTATTCTTGTTCTAATTCAAAGATTAAGTCTTCTTTGTTTATCGGTCTCAGAGTTGTATTCTCAGGATAATCGCTGTCCACGATATGGAGTTTTATATCATCGATACTGATGGGAATATCTTGAGAAGATTGATTTTCGATATCTATTTCGAATACTAAATAATTAATAGCGTCACCTCCAAATCTTGTTTGTATGTGCACATCGTTACTTACTTTAGTCTGGAATTCTGGAATATCATTATCGACATATGCACTCTGGTAGTAGAACTTCTGACTGCAAGATGTGCCAAGCAAAAGTGTAGTAATAAGTGTATAGTAGAAATATGATTTTGCCGTTTCCATTATCTAAATATAAGATAGAAAATCCATGGATGGATAAGTCTACACAGGGCTTAACAGATATTTAATGAATCAACGAATGCTTCTTATGCATCAGTTTAGATACTACGTTTTCTTCACATATTGAGTTAGGATAACAATATGCTGATCTTCAACTCTGCCTTCGATATGATTAGGGTTATCATGTACGAGAGAGATACGACGTACTGCGGTGCCACGTTTAGCCGTGAAGTTAGCGCCTTTGACTTTTAGATCTTGGATGAGCACAACACTATCACCAGCTTTAAGTACATGTCCATTAGCGTCTTTATGTATGACTAAGCCACCGCCTGCGGCTTCTGCCCATTCTGTTGTAGCTTCATCCATGTACATCTGATTCTTAAGATCTGTAGCCCAAGAAGTATGGGCCAGTTTATCAAGTATTCTGAAGACAGTAACTTGTACAGCAGGTTCTGCATTCCACATACTATCGTTGAGACATCGCCAGTGGTTATCATCCATCGTTTCAGGATCGTCCAATTGGCTTTTGCAAGTACTGCAAGCTACGATATTGTCACTGTCACTATCTCCTGACCTGGGTGCAACGGTATGTACCGTGAGCTCTTCTGTACTGCTACACAACTCGCATTGTGATCCAGATCTATCTAATAATGATTGTGTGATATCCATCGTGTAAATATTGAAATAGCGTAAGTAAAATCTGCGGCAAAGATATAAAAAGGATGCATGCAAAGATTAAAGATTACGTTTGCTAAGGTTCAATACGTGATCTTGTATTTCACTACTTTCAATTTTTATTCCGTTCTTTACGGACGTTCTATAATTGAGTTGCTTCTATATTTTTATTTAATTATATAAAGTTCTCATATAGAGTCAGTTATTACGAATATTTAGGATAGTCCCTTAACTACATTTAGCAATATTGAAAAGTATTAAGATTATATTTTTAGCTCCATTGTGTATCATTTTCTATGTGGTACTGCATATGACATCTGCGAAGCTATTGATGAATGAAGGTGGCTCTTACAGTTATTCTAATAACCTCTTCTGTGATCTCATGTTAGAAGATAGTAATAGCGATCTTTTTCAGAAGATTAGAATTACTGCTAAGGTCGGTCATGTCATTTTAGCCCTTGGAATGATATCGTTTTTCTATGTCGTCCCTTACGTCTTCAAAGTCCAAACTCTAAACACAAAAATTACAAAATGGGCGGGTATGTTATCAATGACCTTTTTCATTTTCTTAAGTACTGATTCTCATGATACTTTTGTAACCTTCACAGGTATCTCTGGATTAGTATGCCTCATCCCTCTCTATATAGAATACTTTAAGAATCGCGACTACTTAGGTTTATATGCGTTCTATGGAATGTTCTGTGTATGCCTAAGCTTATTCGTATTCTTTATTTTTGAAACTAAAGTTTGGATAGAGCACCTGCCAGTTATTCAGATTGTGTCTTTTATATTGGATTCTATCTGGGTATTTTGGACAAGTTATATTGTTTGGATTAATAGTAAGAAACTAGCTTAAAACCTCTATTTATAAAATTTATCCATTAGAATGCAGCCCTCACTAATTATAGAAAAGGGATCACATTTTTTATCGTTTCTCGATTTTTATAACTACAGACTTAGAAGCAGGTGTATTACTTTTACGTGCTTTCTGTTTTATAGATACGAGTACATTGGCCTCTGGAAAATAAGTCGCTACACACTGTCTTGGGATCTCATATGGTATGACTAAGAACTTTGGAGCTTTCCGTAGGCGATCATCATCGTAATTATAGAGATCTACAATATCTTTTTCTTTGAGATCTAAATCTTGCATGTCCATCGGATTCATCAATATGACACGTCTTTCATTCTCTACCCCTCGATATCTGTCATTCAATCCATAGATTGTAGTATTGAACTGGTCATGACTTCTTATAGTCATCATCATATACTCATCAGAATCGAGTTGTCTTTCTGTATAATTTGATATCGAAAATTGTGCTTTGCCACTCTTAGTATTATAGTTGTTTTCTCTTGCGCAATTAGGCAGGTAGAATCCTTCTGGCTGTCTTACTCTCTTATTATAATCATCGAATCCTTTGATTACCTTTTCTATATCATCACGGATAGCATCGTTATGTTCTAAGTATTTGTCCCATTCTATAGTCGTATCTTTTAGAGTTGCTTTCGCTAATTGGCAGACGATGGCTACTTCACTTATCAGTTTGTCAGAAACGGGAGTAAGGCTGCCCTTACTGGAATGTACGACACCCATAGAGTTCTCCACGGTTACAAATTGTAATTCACCATTAACAATATCTTTGTCTGTACGTCCGAGGCAGGGTAGTATGAGGGCTTCTTTCCCATGTACTAAGTGGCTTCTGTTTAGCTTCGTAGATACATGTACCGTTAGGTTGCAATTCTGTAAGGCTTGCGCTGTATAGTTGGTGTCAGGAGTGGCAGATAAGAAGTTACCACCCATCCCAAAGAAGACCTTAGCCTTATTCTCATACATCGCTTCTATCGCTGCTACTGTATCGTAGCCATGCTCGCGAGGTGGCTCAAAGTTGTATACTTTTTTGATGTTATCCAGAATATATTTAGCTGGTTTTTCGTGTATACCCATCGTTCTATCACCTTGTACATTACTATGTCCTCGGACAGGGCACGTTCCTGCTCCAGGCTTCCCTATGCTGCCTTTCATTAGTAAAATGTTGACGACTTCTTTGATGGTGTTGACAGAGTTTTTATGTTGTGTGAGTCCCATCGCCCAGCAGATGATAATCTTTTTCTTGTCTGCAATCATCTGTGCCGCTTGTTCTATCTGAGACTTATCAAGTCCTGTAGATGAGATTAACTCGTTGAGCTCAAGACTATCAAGATGTTCGATATATGATTCGTATTGTTCTGTTTTTTCATTTATAAAAGTGTGGTCTAGAGCTCCTCCATTTTCTCTTTCTTTGATTAATAACATCTTGGCAATGGCTTGCAACAGAGCCATGTCAGCATTGATCTTAATCTGTAGATAAAGATCCGTCAATTCAGTAGATAATCCCAAAATCCCTTTTAATCTTTGTGGATGATTGAATCCTATAAGTCCAGCTTCTTTAAGAGGGTTGACAGTTATTATTTGTGCACCGTTGGCCTTAGATTTTTCTAATGCACTGAGCATTCTTGGGTGATTGGTTCCAGGATTTTGACCCATGATGATGACAAGATCTGTCTCATAGAAGTCTTCAAGCTTTACGGACCCTTTGCCTATGCCGAGTGTTTCTGATAAGGCAGCGCCACTGCTCTCATGACACATGTTACTGCAGTCGGGCATATTGTTAGTCCCATAAGCTCTGACGAATAATTGGTATAAAAATGCAGCTTCATTGCTTGTTCTACCCGAGGTGTAGAAGATGGCTTCATCTGGACTATCTAATTTATTGAGATGTTCACCTATTTTTGCGAAAGCATCATTCCATGATATCTCTGTATAATGCGTAGCGCCTTCAGCGAGGTACATGGGTTGTGCTATTCTACCTGATTTACCAATTTCATAATCAGATAATTTTGACAAAACCTTGATGCTATTCTTAGCAAAAAATTGAAGATCTAATTTTTTCTTAGTCGCTTCTTCGGCAATGGCCTTAGCACCGTTCTCACAGTATTCTCCTAAGCTACTTCTATCATCATCTGGATCTGGCCATGCACAGCCGGGACAATCTAATCCTCCTTTCTGGTTCAAATCTAAAAGTGCTTTAGCACCTCTTGCAAGTCCTGTCTCTGATATGATGTGTTTTACCGATGAGACGATAGCCGGAATACCTGCTGCCGCTTCCTTTGGCTTTTTAATTTTTATACCTGTTAATTCTTCCGAGGTCAATGCCTCATTTATCTCTTTTGCTTTCTTCACTTTTTAGTTTTTATTCTGTGATTGCCATTATAGACATTAAATCGATCCGCTTTCGCAAATCCTACCAAAGTCACATCATACTCCTCTGCTAATTCAATAGCCAAACTCGATGGGGCTCCTACCGCTACGATAAATTGCACTCCCGCCATAATCGCTTTCTGCACCAATTCGAAACTGATACGACCACTTAATAGTAGAATGCTCCTCTCCAAAGGTAATTCATCCGCCAGAAAATAATGGCCTATTAACTTGTCTAATGCATTGTGTCTACCGACGTCTTCTTTGACAGTGAGTATATTGCCTTGCGTGTCACATAATGCTGCTGCGTGTAGCCCTCCAGTTTGTCGGAAGACTTCTTGATGTTTTCTTAATTGATCTGGTAGTGATTTTATAATATCTGCATCGACATTAAGTTGATGGTGAGTAGGTTCATATTCTGTGATAGTATTAATAGCTTCTATGCTGGCCTTACCGCAGACACCACAGCTGCTGGAAGTATAGAAGTGTCTTGACATTTTTTCTAAATCTAAGTCGGCATCATCAGCGATCTGAATTATAGCTTTATTGTCTTCAGCTATTATACCTTTAATTGATGCCGTGGTATGAACGATACCTTCTGTGAACAAGAACCCTGTAGCTAATGCTTTGTCATTGCCAGGAGTACGCATAGTGATAGATACGTTTTTCCTTCTCGGATATTTGGTAGACTCTATGCTTATTTCTATGGGCTCTTCTATGGATATGCTGTCGTATTCTGATAGAATTGTATTATTACTATATCTGAAGATCTCAGCTTTTATAGTAGATGCTAATAGTGAGGCCATTGTAGTATATGTCATTTAATTAGCAGTAAGATATCCAATTGTACTGAATAACTAATTAATTAACCTTATTAGATACGTAAACTTAAGATAATGTACAACGAATTCTTGCTTTATGGTATCTATACTTCGAATGGTAGGCGTAAGCTCTAACAAACAGTAATAAAGCCATTTTACTTTTAGTATAGTCAAGTAATTTAGAAATTCTGGTACGTGTTGATTAGAAGTACTAAAATTTACAATCATGAATATTTATAGTATTCTTATTTCCAATCGGTCCTATAGATTGCAAGATTTGAAAATCTGCATTGTGGGATTACTGTGTAAATATTCTTTTAGATATTTAGCACTGATTGTATTTCTCATCATTTGCAATACCTCATCAGCTCAATGCGACCCTGACGATTGCCCACTATTTTTCGATATCCCAGATGACATTGTGATATGTGAGCCATCTATGGTGAGTCTTAAAGCAGAGATTGCTAGTGATTACAGCGCTTTCCAGTGGATATCAGATAATGGATACGAGAATGATGAGGATACGGAAACTCAAGTTATTGTAGATAGAGCAACGACATTTACATTCAATTTAGAATCTGATGTCAGATTTGGAAACCTTATAGAGAACGGAGATTTTAGTGATGGATTTTCAGATTTTTATCATGAGATTGACGAGTCAATATTTATCGTAGAAATAGACGAGGTTCAAAATTGGCTTGGATCGGACTGTCTTATGGATGAAGATTTTCTAAATACCAGCTTAGTAGATAACATGGGGATTCCTTTAGGTAATATTTGGTGTCAAGAATTAGAACTAAAGGAAGGTTTCTTATATGATTTTAGTTTCCAAGTAGTTCAAGGATTTTTTGGAGATATAATTTTTCAGATTGACGGTGCTTTGATAGAATCAATAGCCTACTCAAATTTAGGGGATTGTATAATTCAGGATATCAACTTTCAATTTTGCAGCGATTTTTCTGGTGTAGTAGAGATGTGTCTCAACGTTGATTATGTCCCTGAAGCTATAGGCATAGACAACATTGAACTCTATGAAATCCCCTGCGAGAGGGAGGAAAGTTTTACTGTCTCCTTGTCAGAGTATGACTTAGCTATAGAAGGGGACATCGTCTATAATTGTAACAGTAGCTCTCAGAATTTATCTGCAGGTATAAGCAATGAGTCAGTCAGTAACAGCTACCGCTACACCTGGTCTTCCATAGATGGAAGTATAGCCTCTCGGGTAGATAGTGTAGGTATTGTCATATCAGGAGGTGGAACTTATACATTGCTTACAGAGAATGAGTTCGGGTGTATGCGTACGGCTGAGATACATGTCACAGGTGGCACAGATGTCCCTATGGTGGTGGTGCAGGATACCTTAATAGATTGTATGCGTGATAGCATACTCTTGCAGCTGGGTAGTGATACTACTGATTATAATATCTCATGGACAGATCAGGCTGGTGTAGAATTGTTTCAGCAAGACAGCTTGTATGTATCTGCTCAAGGGTGGTATTACTATGATGTCTTACCTGCGATAGGCAGTGGTTGTACGCATAGGGATAGCGTCTATGTAGCTACTGTGACTACAATAGAGAGTATAAGTACATCTGCAGCAGAGATAGATTGTGATACACCTATGGTTACATTGAGTGCAGTGGGAGGAGATGCTTCTGTGATTTACAGTTGGACCTATCCAGATGGCAGAATTATATCTGGGATGGATACAGAGATTGTTGTAGACACAAGTGGTCTCTATGTTGTATCTCAGACGAGTGAGAGAGGCTGTATCTATAGTGATAGTATAGTAATCAGGTCTTATGATCCAGTATGGGATTATAGTAGTGCTGTGCCTTTAGAGATATCCTGTGATATAACTATGGTAGAATTAGAATTGTTTTATTCAGATAATTATATAGTGACGTGGCTCACAGGGGACTTAGCAGGAGAGGTAGGGCCTGTCCAGATGGTTACTTGTGGTGGTACTTATGTATATCAGTTGGAGGATGATAGAGGCTGTACGATCATGGACAGTGTGAGTGTCATAGAGGATATTATGATGCCTGATGTTGATATAGCGTTTGGTACATTGGACTGTAATAATACAAGCACATCAGCTTACAATATCATGGACGACAACTATAGCTATAGCTGGACTTCTGTGACAGGTATGATAATACAGAGTGACAGTCTGCTCATTACCCAAGAAGGAAGGTATACGGTGACCGTTACAGCAGATAATGGCTGTACAACAGTATCCGCTATAGATGTTATCGCATTAAGCGATATACCGAGTGCTATCATCACCTCGGATAGTATCACTTGTAGTCGTCCCACCGTCACCCTATCAGCAGATATATCCTCTAATGTTACAGCATATGAGTGGCGGTTCCCTGATGGTGACACATCCACAGATGTATCACCTGTGGTTTATGTAGCAGGAGACTATGTCCTTAATCTTGTTACGCAAGGCGGATGCGAGACTGACATCATCTATGAGCTTATAGAAGATATAGGTCCTCCTATTCTGGATCCGCAAGTATCAGGTGCATTGACATGTCAGAATGAGGATGTTACTCTATCTCAGACAATTGATAATGAAGATGTAGAATGGTATGATAGTAATGGGATGTCCTTAAGTCAATCATCTACAATTATAACAAGTCAGGCAGGCACTTACACACTGGTCATGATGGGAGACAATGGCTGTATTGATAGTACAGAAGTTGAGGTCATGGAGATAATTCCTGATTTCAATTATAGCATAGCTTACGACAGTATCATCACTTGTGATCAGAGTGAAGTTCTTTTAGATATAAGTATAGATACGACGTTATACCAGATAGTGACGACCATAGGTAATCAAGTATACAATAATGCATTATCTATTCCTATATACGATCCTGCAAATGTAGAGATTGTCATTACGGACGATCTTATGTGTGAGATAAGCAGGAGCTTATCCATCACCGAAGATACCCAGCAAGCTTCTGCGACAATATCATATGATAATCTTGATTGTGATAGGCCACTCACAGAACTACAGATACTTTCTGTAGAGCATGTATCAGATATACAGCTTACATTCCCTGATGGTATGACACAAGCAGATGCACCTTATTATATAGACCAAGAAGGGACATATCGCTTACTACTTATGTCAGATAATGCTTGTGATAGTACGATCGTATTCTCCGTAGATGCAGATATTGATCTCCCACAAGTCAGCATCTTGGGAGATACACTTGATTGCAATTCAGATGAGGTAGAGCTCCTTATAACCTCTAATGTCGCAGCATCAACTATACAATGGACAGGTCCTCAGAATCAGTCCTACAGTGATATAAGTATTATTACATCTGAACCAGGGACCTACTCTGTTACATTGACTGATGACCAGGGTTGTGCAGGTGTCAGCAGTTATGAGGTAATAGAGATAGACGATGAGCTTATGTTCAGAGTAGAAGTAGGCACATTAAGTTGCAGTCGTTCCGAGACATATATAGATGTAGAAATCTTAGAAGGGGACTTAGCTTATTTTATTATTTATGATAGTGATAGAAATGTAATAGCTCGTGGAGAAGAATATGAGGTGGAAGAATTGGCCTTTATAGCAGAGGGTTTATATGCTATAGAAGGTTTAAGTTTATCAGGATGTGTAAGTATGGAAAGTTTCGGAGTAGAATATGTGGACGATCCTAAAGATGTATTTTTATTAGAAGGACCGAGAATAGTAGAAGTGATGGAGGATAGCAGCTACATAATTAATGTGATGACTGATGTGGCAGTGCAAGATATAGAGATGATATCTTGGTCACCCGATATTGGTCTAAGTTGTAGTGATTGTCTTACGCCAGAATTGATCTATTCAGGAGTAGATACCTATACAATGACCCTGACCAATGCGAATGGTTGTGAGCAAAGTATCCAAGTGGAGATAGAATTGAGAGAAGACAATATAGTAACACAAGACAGTGTAGAGATATACATCCCCAATGTCATCAATATCAATATGGAAACAGAGAATAACGGGTTTAGAATATATGCGCCTACCGAGAAGCCTGTGTTCATAGACTATCTCGCTATATTCGACAGGTGGGGTAATAAGATGTACGAGGCAGAAGCCTATGATACCAATTCTGACTTACACACTTGGAGAGGAGAATATCATGATGGTTACGTTGAGATGGGAGTCTATGTCTATTATGTTGAATTTTCTATCGATAATGAGACCTACAAAAGGGCAGGGGACTTGACAGTATTATGGTGAAATGACCAATAGAAATACAGATTACATAATAAAAACATTGTCTTCGATGATGCTTTATACAGCAAATATTTTCTAAAACCTTACTTTTATTTAGATTAAATCCAGATAATTATATTTCTTTGTGGTTTAATCAATTGAGCGATTGGAGAAGTTAGTAATATCTGAAGGCGAGCGTGCCATTGTCATCGAAATTAAAGGAGATATGGAGTTCCGTAAATACCTACTCGCTAATGGTATATCCCTAGGTACGGTCATCACTAAGAACTATAGTCCTTACTATACAAAGCTTATTAATTTCACTGTAGGTGGAAAAATGTTGAGTCTTAGATCGACAGATTTTCAGTGTATAGATCTTATAAAAATATAGTGATGGAGCAGCAAGATAGCATTGCTCTTGTGGGCAAACCCAATTCTGGTAAGAGTACATTATTTAATCTTCTTACGGGGATGAATCAGAAGATCGGTAACTTCTCAGGAGTTACAGTGGAGAGAAAGACGGGGAGCTATAAAGGCTATGAGATCGTAGATCTACCAGGATTAAAATCACTAAGATCTACTGCACCAGAAGAAGTCATCTCCAAGTCACAGATCCTAAGATATGCAGAGCATGAATTTCCGATAATATTCGTCGCTAATGGAATGCAAATGGAAGACAGCTTATTACTGTTTTCTGAAGTAGCAGACTTAGAAGTTCCAGTCGTCTTAGTCATCAATTATAAAGATGATCTGGAAAAAAATAAAATACTAATAGATGAAGGAGGTATAGCCGATCAGTTAGGCTGTGATGTTGTCGTTATGAATTCGAGAACAGGGGATGGACTCGAAAAGCTCGAAGCTATTATTAAGTCCAACGGATTTAAAGTACCTAATTCTGTATGTCGAAGTGTATACGATAGATTTGAAGGCAAAGAAATAGAGAACATTTATAGGAGGGTAGTGTCATTCCCTAATCCTGAAGATGATGAGCTGATACAAGATAGCTTCCATAAGCGCCAGAAGATTATTTCTTCTATCGTTAAGTCTACTATCCAAAGAGATCAGGTACATGATTATCTACAATCGACTAAGAAGTGGGATAAGATATTGCTACACCCGATATATGGCTTGATCATTTTTCTTGCAGTTCTTTATTTAGTCTTCCAGGCCGTATTTACGATCTCAGCTTTTCCGATGGACTGGATAGATCAAGGGATGGCTGGCTTAAGCAGTTACGTAAAGTCTGCGATGCCAGATAATTGGCTGCAAGATCTGATTGCTGATGCCATCATACAAGGGATAGGTGGGGTTATAATTTTCATACCTCAGATAGCGATGTTGTTTTTATTGTTAGGGATACTAGAGCATACGGGTTATCTCTCACGGATATCATTTATCTCTGATGCTTTTCTTAGAAAATTTGGACTCAGCGGTAAGAGTATAATACCTCTTATGTCAAGCTGGGCTTGCGCTATACCTGCGATTATGGGAGCACGTGTCATAGATGACCCTAAAGAAAGAATGGCGATTATAATGGCGTCACCGCTTATGACATGTAGTGCAAGATTACCTGTCTACACGATATTAATTGCAGTAATATTACCTCAAGAAAAAGGTTCGATATTTGGTCTACAAGGCCTTGCCCTATTGGGTCTGTATCTCATAGGAGTTGTTGCCACATTAGCAGTGGCTTTATATTATAGTAAGAGAAGTAAGGTACAATCTAATCCGTTCTGGTCATTAGAATTGCCCGTCTACAGAACACCTAACTGGAGAAACATCTTCAACAACGTTTATCAAAAGACAAAATCATTTGTGGTAGAAGCGGGTAAGGTCATACTTGCTATTTCTATCATCATCTGGTTCCTTTCCACCAATTCTCCGAATGATGACCAGTACATCTCACAACACTATCAGATAGCGCAAGCTGAGATGCAAGATGGTACGATGATGTCAAAGGAGTCTTTTGATCTTGAGTATTCTTATCTCGGCCATATGGGAAAATTTATAGAGCCTGCTATTGCACCGCTGGGTTATGATTGGAAGATCGGTATAGCGGTACTGAGTTCTTTTGCAGCGAGAGAGGTTTTCGTGGGGACATTATCAACGATATATAGCATTGGCTCAGAAGAAGAAAGTACCATCATCGAAAGATTACGTAATGAAACTGTCTTCAGCACTGGAGCTAAACGATTCGGAATTGCGACCTCAGTATCATTGTTGCTCTTCTATGTATTCGCTTTGCAATGTATGAGTACCGTTGCTATCGTCAAGAAAGAAACTCGGTCGTGGAGGTTTGCGGCTTTTCAGTTTGTACTGATGTTGGTATTGGCCTATGTGTTTGCATTAGTGGCGTATCAGTTATTGAAGTAGGTGGAACGAACATCTTTAGTGACCTAAGTTCTTGTCCAACCTCTTGGCGGAGCTTAAGATTCACTAAGACAAGAGTATTTTAACCCACATTGAGCATTACCCAGAGCTGATAGCTCGTGTTTGCTGGGTTCTCTGATTTTTGACTTTCAGTTTGTGTACTACAGATTTTAATTTTACGAATGGTCTGTGTTTTATATCCAGAGCTGCTTGTAGTTCTTTTAGCTTTTGTGATGCCTGCGAGCATTTTCTCACTTTTATCTCTTGGTTAGCCTTATTGTATCCTACTGTGGTTATCACTTTTTGAGTATTTCCTATTCGGACTATCTCTTTCCAGCAATGTCTTATCCCATTAGATTTTAGTTGGCACCTTATTGTGTTGGCTAACCAATATGATAGTAATCCTAAGTTGAGATGTGCTAGCGTGGATTCATCACTTTTGTGATATATAGGTCTTAGGTCTAAGTCTGTCTTTAATGTTCTAAAGGTACTTTCTACTTCTCGGATCGTATTA